>OHOR01000339.1_pt1 | contig 22977 bp, 22 predicted proteins | sample 1569911 | NCBI WGS metagenome assembly OHOR01 (sample SAMEA3879517, study PRJEB24766) | human gut metagenome | biome: human-associated habitat; feature: feces | place: USA | collected 1985/1987
CCTCGCCCGTTTGCGGTCGAGCATAATCATGTTGCCGGTCTTGGCGTTGATCCCGTAATACATGGCGTCGCCGCCCTGAAAAAGCTCCTGCGTCACAAAGGGGACGAACACGGCCACGCTGGAAGTCGTCAGGGAGCGTTCAATCTGGATGTGGCTGGCCCCCAGCGGCAGGCTGCTCATAAGCCCCTGCTCCTGTAAATAGTCCAGACGGTTCAGAGTGCAGTTGAACTTCTGAGCGATACCAGCAGTCTGAAACACAGCACTATCCAACTCCTGCTTGGTCTTGGCTGTATTGAGGAACAGCACCGTAACAAGGAACATACGCTCATTACGGCTCTGCAAATCGTCCAGAATCTTTTTGGCCTCGCCGCCATAAGTTGCAAGGTCACTCGGAATAATTTCCATATCATAACCAGACCTCACAGCTTTCTTCTGCTCCTCAATTTTCATGCGATCCAGGTCGGTAATTTTGCCCTTGATCAGTTTGATGGCTTTCAACTGGTCTACCGACTGCACATGGATACTGACCACCAGATTTTTGTCCATATCCAGAAACTCGGCCAGCACCTTATCCGTCAGTTCCGGGGCAAGGATGTTCAGATAGGATGCAGCACCATAGGTGTCACCCATCATAAAGTCCTTGCCGCTCTTGAACAGGAAACTGGTCGGCGCAATGAAGTCCTTGGTGGTCATGCCGCTCTGCAGGATGCGGTCATAGCTGAAATCGAACTTCTGCTGTTCTTCCTGATGAAAGGTTTCGTACATGATCTGAAGCCGTTCCACGCCGTTCAGCGGGTAGGCTTTCACGCCCAGCACCTTGAAATTATTGAGAATATCGGTTTCAATACGCTCCAGCCGGGGCTTTGCTTCCCGGACACTCTTTGCTTCGATGCTAAACGTGATGTACTTCGTCCGAACCAGACCGTTATTGCCCTTGGCAAGCTGCTGTTTCAGCATCTGCGCATATTCCATACGCACATCATCGAACTGGTCGTGCTGCGGTTCGATCTGGATGACCTTGTTATACTCGCTCATATCGCTCTTGTGGTTGATGAACGACAACTGAAAGCGGATGCTGGCATCGAAGTAGTTGAGAAAGTCGCACCAGCTTTCAAAGATGGTGTTCTTATCCTCGTTCTGTGCCAGCTGGTAGTTAATGTCGTAGAATCGGACGGTTTTGGAATACAGATGTTCCTCCACCCGGCAGATGCCGTCACGCCCCATTTCCAGATACGGAATGGAACGCTGCACGGTCAACCGCTGTTCCTTCTGGCTCTTTTCGGATTTCCGAAAGAACTTCTGGAAGAAGCCGCCCGACTGCGGTTTCTTCTTCGGTTCACTTTTTACCAAGGATGCCTCCTTTCTTCTGGATCGGTGCTGTGGTTTCCAGTTCCCGCTCATACAGGTTTTCGACCTCATAGCGGCGTACCGCAGGACGTTTGAATCGGACGCTGATAAAATTCGTCAGGATGGTTTCAAGGTGCATCCCGTTTTTCTCGTACAGAGCAAAGAAAAATTCCGGCAGCATCAGGAGCACCATGCCTGCCGCTGCATTGCTGGTTCCCAGCGTGTCGCGCATAAGAAAATAGAACGGAACGCCAATGCCTGCTGCAAACCCCATACACACTAGCTGGCGTTTCGTCAGGTTCAGAAAGACCTTGTTCTTCACTTTGGAAAGGTCTTTGGGAATCGTTACATAGGCCATTTATCACCAGAACAGCCAGACCACCGCCGGGAAACGGTGTTGTCTGCTGTCTTTTCCTTTCATTGGATTTTCCCGGATTTAGTGACTGCCGAAGATCTGTTTGGACAGACTTCCCGTTTTGAGCAGCGAGAAGCAAAGAATCACCGTGTAGGCCATTGTGCCGAACAATGCCGAGTGAATATCCGAAGATACCCGGATGCTGCCGATGAGGGCTGCGTATATCGCCACGCAGACCATCATCAGGAACGCCTGGAATGCCAGCGCGAAGAGCCCTCGGAAGTAGTTTGTACCCACATGGCCCCATTCACGGTTACTCATGGTTGCAAACGGAATCGGAGCAAGCGAAGTGTAGAGGTATATTTCTATCATTCTGCCGTACATAATTACCGTGATAACCACCGACAGAATTTTCAGACACCAGCTTACAACAAGGGTTTCCAATGCCAGCGTCACCAGTTCGCCAATCGCCATTGTTGCCATTGCCGCCTGCATCTGCATGGAAAGAGAACTAATATCAATGGCGGTATTGCCACGGATAATGCCGGAGGAAGAATTTACCACCGACTGCCCAATGTCAAATACCGCCATTGCAATATCGAACGTATGGCTGACGAGATAGACCGCGATCCACATCTTCACGAAATACTTGAAGAACATCCAAGTGTCTACATCGTGCAGATTGTTCCGTTCCGTCAGCATCGAGATCAGTTCGTAGCAGAGGATCAGTGTAATGATGATTCCTGCAATGGGAATCACCACCGAATCCGAAATGTTACGGATCATGCTGAAAATACTGCTGTTCCACCCTTGCGGTGTCTGCCCGACCTGAGCAGCGATTTCACTGGTCTGTTGGTTGACCGCTGTGAACATCGTACTCAGGTTGGACTCCACCATGCCGGAAAGAAGTTCCCTCATCCATTTTTCGATTGCTGCGAAAATATTATCGAACAATGGCGGGTTTTCCTCCTATCGCTTGTTGATTAGCCGAACAGACCAGAGAGCAGCGGGATCAGCTGGGTGCCGATGAGGATGACACCGCCGCCGGACATGAGCTGCTTCATGCCCTGCGACTTTGCGCCGGGGTTGTCGTTTCCGTACCCTTCCATGAGGTTCACAACGCCCCAAACACCAAGGCCCGCGCCGATGGCAACAACGAGAGTCTGCAGAACGGTAATAGCCTGATTAAAGAATTCCATATATGTATTTTCGCCAGATTGCAGCATTGATAAAAAGTACGATTCCAAAAGAAAAACAGGCTGGCACATCTTCGGTGCTGCCTGCTCCTGCAATTCTGGCTTCTCCTTTCATTTTCATAAAAATCAGCCTTTTGAAATCGCAAAAAATGTAGAGATCAGTCGGACGAGGTTGCTGTCATGGGGTCTGCCCGGACAGGCGGGCGGGCGAATTTACTTCGGATAATGACCTCCTTCCTATGCTGTGCTTTCTTCGGACACATCCACCTCGTAGCAATCAAATTCTTCATCCATCCGCAGCCTTAGTTCGTGCTTCAGGTAGCGTTCTACATCGAAAGCGTTCTTCTTATCGAAGTCCGACAGTTCTTTGTACCGCTTATGCTTGGTAATGTCGAATTTGTCGCTGAGGAATGGCCGGACACCGCGCAGCTGCAGGATGCACTTGCTGCCATCCATGACAGAAAGTTCGTCCCGGCTCATAAGCTCCTTCCCGGTCTTTTGGTAGGTTGTACCAAAGGAAGGGCTTTGACCGCGCGTGTCGGAAGTGTTATATAGGTCGATGGTTTCTTTCCCCAAGGTTTCAGAAATCTCTTTGAGTGTCGAGCTTTCCTTACCGCCGAGGAAAAGCATGGTGTCACAGTTGCCGATGATGGTTTCTGCGGCATCCTTGTAGATGGTTTTCAACTGGCTCTGCGATTGCAGAATGATGGATGCCGAAATCTCGCGGCTGCGGATGGTGGCGATCAGCTTGTCGAACTTCGGGATCAGACCGATGTTTGCGAACTCATCGAGCAGCAGCCGCACATGATACTTTAGCTGACCTCCGCATTGATCGTCTGCACGGTCACAAAGCAGATTGAAAAGCTGGGTGTACATGATGGACACCACGAAATTGAACGTATCGTCCGTGTCGGAAATGATAACAAACAAGGCCGTGCGGCGATCTCCCAGCAAATCCAGTTCCATTTCATCGTAGGCCATCAGGTCACGCAGCTCCGCAATGTCAAATGGGGCTAATCTGGCACCGCAAGAAATGAGGATAGATTTCGCCGTTTTGCCAGAGACAAATTGTCAAGGACTTTTTCATCAAATTCACAAAAAATCCACAAAAAAGGTGCCAGAAGCACCGTATGGCTCCTGACACCTCGTTTGATAGATTACATTTTTCCGTTCAGCAGGTCTTTGCAGAGATACGCATAGTCTGGCAGCTGGTTGATATATGGCTCCCAGCGCCGCTTGATTTCGGCCAATTCCAGCGGGTCGGCTGCTTCCAGTGCATGATCGTTGCCTGTCATATATAAAACATCCGTAGCAACATCATCCAAACACCTGCCGCAGAGATCGGCGGCTGATTCGATTCTGATACCGGTATCCACATAGACTGGATTTACGCCAATCGCCAGCCAGACATAGCCTACCTTGTCCGACCAGAGCAGTTCAAAATCAGGGCTTTGCCGCAGATGTTCCGCAAAGACCTCCTTTACTCGCTCAATTTCATGCTTCTCTTTTTCTGTGTAAAGCATTTTCGTGTCCTCCTTGACAAAAATTTTGGTGCGTACCATCATCAGTTTAGCACAAGGCGGCTTCGTTTATCAGTCTGTCACATCTGCTGAATTTCATTTTTGAGCATACGCTTGATTTTATCGCTCATGGTTTCTGTGCTGGTATTGCTGAAATGGACATGAACCTTGTAGGTTGTCTTACCGATTTTCTTTACCATCGCTGGCGTGTTTTCCGGCGCTCTGGACGCAGTAGCGGCGTCTGCCACCTGCATAGTACGGGGTTCTTTGTTCATGGCGCTCCTTTCTCCGAACGGGTCTGTGCCGCCCGGTAAAAAATCAATCGTGCTTACTGTTTACAATGTCTTTTGCTGCCTGTCGGGTAGCACCGGCATTTTCTTCCCGGAAATTCTTCCCGTCAAAAAGAATCGGCGCACACCGTTCCAGAATACGGTCATAGATACGGGCGTGGGCCAGATCAGGCGGGTTTTTCAGCTCGGACAGTTTCAAGTTTGTTGTGATAATCATGGGCCTGCGGCTGCGGTAGCGGCTGTCGATGACGAAAAACATCTGCTCCATAGCATATTCGGTACTGCGCTCTACACCCAGATCGTCAATGATAAGCAGGTCATATTCGTCAAAGCTGGCAATAAACTCTGACCTGTCCTCAGAGAACATCCCGGTCAGGCGGTTCAGAATGGTGGGGAAGTTCGTCATCAGCACCGGCACATCCTGGTCAAGTAGAGCGTTGGCAATACATCCGGCGAAAAAAGACTTGCCGGTTCCCACATCTCCAAACAGCAAAAGCCCGATATTGCTCTTATATGCCTCTTTCCAGTTCTCCACATAGGCGTGAGCCTTGTCCATCAATGGGTTTTGCCCGTTATCATTGAAAAATGTGTAGTCGTACAGATAACGGTCTTGCAAGCCCTGTGCCTTTCGGCGTTTGATACGCTCCATGCGGCGCTGCCGTTCTTCAGCAGCCTTGCGCTGCTCCTCAGCCTCCCGCTGGCACTGGCAGATGCAGCGCGGCATAAAGTAGCCGGATTTCCCAAAGCATGGCACAACGGTCTGCCTCTGGCCGCCGCATTTCTTACAGTGAATGAGCCCGTCTGACGGGTCTATATACTCGTCCTCAGCCAATTCCACACCGGCAGCTGCCTTGTCGATGAATGCCCGGATTTCTGCGGTAATCTCAATCATACAGTTTCATCCTCCTTTACGCTGTAATCCCGGTTGCGTGAGGGTGTGACAGTTTTTTTAGCGTCCTCACCGGCCCAGCGCCGGATGGTCGCTGCATGGCTCTGATAACGCTTGCCGGTAGAAGCCATGTACTCGGACAGTTTTTCGATGTACTGTTCCCATACAGCAGGAAAACTGGCCTGCAAGTCAGCCAGTTCTTCATCCGTCAGGAAAATATTCTGGTAACGGCCATAGGTGTGGGAAGGGTGCCCCATTTCAGGGCGTACCTTCTCTATCTCTCTCTTTATCTCTATCTCTTTCTCTATCTCTATCTCTGGTGGACGAATGTCGGACAAATGTCCGCCACTTGTCCGAAGCGCAGAAAGAGCCTTATTTTGAAGCCTTGCAGCCCGCTTTCGCTCGGCCTCAGTAGAGGACTGGCCGATTAAAAGTTCGATGTTGCTCATGTAGAATGTGCCGCTGTCCAGCACTTCCACAAGACCCAGCTTCAAAAAGATCTGCAAGGCTCTCTCCACAGTGCCGATCTGCTGGCGGGTAATGGTGGCGATCATCTGCGCCGTGTAAGGAATGTCCTCGTCAAGTTGAAGCCGTCCACCATGTTTCAGCGATTTCAGATACAGCTTGAGCAGAATGTTGGAATACAGCACACCATCCTGCATACTTTCCAGCAGCACGATGGAATCATCGTCAAAATAGTTTTCTTTGAGTTTCAGGTAATAATATTTTCGGTTGTCTGACATAGGGTTCCTCCTTGGGGTTTCTCTTGGGATTCTGTACGCATTTTAAGGCCGTTTTAGGGGGCGGAAGATAAATCTATCAGCCTGCCTTTGACACCCTCGAAAAAATCCTTGATTTACAAGGGTTTTTCAGCCCCTAAAGCGTGACATTTCTCCCGTTGTTTCCGCTTGCGCTTTGCGGCGTTGATCCGCTTCATGCGTGCGGCACATTCCGGGCAGTATTTGGCCCTGTTAGAACCGGGGGTAAACAGCGCCCCGCATACGGCGCATTTCTTAGCGTTCAGCCGGTGGAACAGCGCCGTTTCCAGTTCCTTATCCTGCGGCAATACCGCCGCCCGAAACCACCTGCACAACAGGGAGTAGGAAATAGACTGGACACAGACACATTCCTCCCCATCGTCCAGGGCGATACAGTTTCCGTCGATGTAGTTACAGCACTCATGCACCAGCCTCCGCGCTCTGCGGTACTGGCGGTAATCCATGACAGGGATAGGTTCAGTCTTGTTGTTCTTCATAAATGATTTCTTTCATAAAGCCGGTAACCTCCTTGAATGAATTTATTGTTAAATATTCGTGCAAAGTATTGTTTTCTTCGTGCAAATGGCATATACTATAATTGCCAGCAGAAAGGGGTTGATCGTATGGCTGGAAATACCACAAACATCAGTATCCGCATGGACGCAGATTTGAAAGCGCAGGCGGACGCACTGTTTACTGAACTTGGCATGAACCTGACTACGGCGTTTAACATCTTTGTGCGCCAGTCGCTTCGTGAAGGCGGCATTCCCTTTGAAGTAAGGCTGGAACAGCCGAACAAAGAAACGGTTGCTGCCATGCTGGAAGCGGAAAGGATTGCAAAAGACCCGTCTGTAAAGGGCTACAATGACCTTGACGAGTTGTTTGCTGACCTGAAAAGATGAAAGAAACCAAATATACCGTCAAGTACACGACCAGTTTCAAAAAAGACTACAAACGAGCCATCAAGCGTGGCTTGAAGATCGAGCTGCTGGAGCAGGTCGTAGCATTGCTGGCGATGGGCGAACCGCTGCCGGATAAGAACCGTGACCATGACCTGTCCGGCGATTGGGCAGGCCATCGGGAATGTCATATTCTCCCGGACTGGCTGCTTGTCTACCGCATAGAGGATGATGTTCTGGTGCTGACGCTGGCCCGCACCGGCACACACAGCGACTTGTTCGGCAAATAAACAGTCTGCCGCCGTATGGGGAAACCTGTACGGCGGTTTTTCTGTATGCAAAGGTATGTCGTGAAACGCGACGCACTTGACAAGGGTACGCCAAAACGCGGTAGCCCTTACCGCTCCGGCTCCCGGTCGTGAGACTTGTTCCGTTCCTGCTGGGACAGCTGCTCGGCGGTTTTGCGGAGCCGTTCCACTGCTTTCAAATCCTCCCGCATGGATTTCATGGCAAGCGTGTCCGTCTGCTTTCCGGCGGCCAGCTGGTCGATTTCCCGCTGCCATGCCTTCGGGGTGATTCCCTCGCCGCTGTCTTTCAAGTCTTTCAGATACCGGGCCGCTGCGTCATACAGGATCAGTTCCCGGCTGTGGCGCTGTTCAAACTGTTCCCGTTTTTCCGGCTTTACTTTGGCAAGCTGCTTGTGGATGGACTTGTACTGGTTGTACTGTTCCCACATCTCCCCGCGCTCGGTAAGGGTAGTGATCCGGCGCTCGGCCTTGACGATTTTTCCGCGCAGGTCATAGTAACGGCTGTTCATATCAGCGATTTTTTCATGAAGCTGCTGCATAGACTGGATGCCGTTTGCCTGCAAAAAGCTGAATAGTGCAGCGCTTTCTTGCAAAGCCCGGATTTTGCCGGTGCGGGTGCGGGGAGCGTCCAACTGCTGCTGGGCCTCCCACAAGGCGGTCAAGCTGCTTTGCTGTGTTTGTGGTTTTTCCGTTTCGGCTTTCGACCAGCGATAAAGACGGGTAATGCGGGCTTTGATTTCTTTCAGCAGCTTGTTGTCGGCGGCGATCTGCCGGTTTACTTCTCCCTTGTCGGTGCGGATACCGCGCTTTTCCATTTGGCTGGCAGCTGGCCCCAGATGGACAGAGGGAATTTTATCAATGCCCTGCCGCTTGTAGCTGCGGTGGTCAATGCGCTCCGGTCTATCGGCAGATTCCAGCGCCCGGTTGGTGTAGGCTGCCCACGCTGCCCGCCAAATCTCCACATTTCCTTTATCGTTCCAGTCGGTCGTATCCTCCCGATGATTTTTCCAGCCGCCTTTCCCATCCGGGATACGCTGTCCATTCTCGTCCAGATCGTATGCCTTGCGGCACTTTGCGCCCCACTGTCCATTTTCTTTCAAAGGCCGGAGTGTCAGCATGATATGGACATGAGGATTGCCGGTTCCCTTGTCATGGATGGCAAAGTCGGCACACATTCCTTTGTCTACAAAGTTGTCCTTCACATAGGCACGCACAAGGGCAAGCTGCTGTTCGCCGGACAGTTCACGGGGCAGGGCTGCTTCAATCTCGCGGGCAAGCTGGCTGTCCCTTGCTTTCTCGATTTGCTCCACGCTGTTCCAGAGGATAGAACGGTCTGCAAATTCCGGCGGGGCGTGGGCAGGCAGCATGATCTCCGCATGGACAATGCCGCCTTTCCGGGTGTAGTCGTGGGTCATTCCGTCCCATTCATTTGTCAGCTTGGTTCCGCTGCGGTAAGCAGCTGCGGCAACAGCAGAACGGCCTGCGCTGCGCTTGATGATACTGACGGGGATATGACAGAAATCTATGGGGAACACCTCCTTTCAGTGAGGGGATAACAGGCTCTGTGGAGCCGGACAAACGCAAAGCGGGTGTTTGGCTGCGCAGAGCGCACAAGGGGTTTGGGGAGCGTAGCTTCCCATCGCGGACGAAGTACGCAACGCCCCCGGCAGGGCGCACAGCACCGGCAACGGTGTATAAGTGCGCCCTTGTAAACAAGGGACTTATGGCGTATCCCCGGATTTTGACAGGTTTGCAGTCAATTCCGCAGCCCCCGGAAGATGGGACAGGGCAATCAGAAATGCTTTGACCTCCGCGCCGGAAAGGTCGGGAGCCAACGGGAAAATCCCCTCCAAAACGGCTCCACGCTCAATCAGGCGGCGGGTGCGAACCCTGCGTTCTTCGTTCCGCTGCTTGTTCTCCAAAATCTTCTTTCGGTTTTCAAGCTGCCGAATCTCCTTCAGAACTTCCTCTTGTTCCTCACTTTTTGTTTGGGCTGTATTCTGTTCGTTCATGTCATGCACCTCTTTTCTTTGGAAATACTCATAGATTGACCGTCCATTTCTGACGCACAAAGTACCGGCGCAGCCTCCGCAGTGCGGCATGGATGGATTTTCCCGCCTGTGATGGCGTGATACCCTCCATTGCGGCAATATCTTTCACTTTCATACCCAGCATATAGCGGGCATGGACACGGCGAGCCTGCATAGGCGGCAGGGAAGAAATGGCTTCATACAATCGCCGTATCAGTTCTTCGTATTCGGCTAATTCTTCTTTTTCTATCAGGTAGTCCTCCGGCGATGGCTGCGCCCAGCCGATGGCGGCATTTTCGATTCCATCGTTACAATCGAGGGAATAAAACGCCTTATACCGGAACATCTTGCGATCTCTGGCGGCCTCGGCTCTCTTGTCCAGAAGAAACGCTTCGACGATCTCATCGGACACCTCCACAAAAATGTCCTCTTTGCAAAATGGATAATATTGTTTGAGATTGATGGTCTGCATAGGCACGCCCTCACTCTGTTTGAAAAAGGTCATCATAGCAGCGGCGCATATTCCGCAGCCCCCGACGGATGGAAACGCTGACCTTGCTGCTGTGGACGCCCTCTCTCCGGGAGATTTCCGGCTGCTTGATACCGGCAATGTAGTAGGCGTGAACACGGCGGGCCTGTGTCGGAGTGGCATGAGCCAGAGCCGCAGGCAGAGCTGCAATCAGGTGCAGGCGGGTGGTCATTTCTTCTCGTTCCAGCAAAATATCTTCCGGCGATCTGCTGTGTTCCAGTGCGTAATTTTCCAGCCAGCTGTATGCGTCCAGAGAGTAGTAGGCGCGGTGGTAGACTTTCCGACGCTCATAGTTCTCCATCTCCCGCTGGGCCTGATACATCGCTGCCCATACCTCGTCCGTAACATCCACAAACTCGTCATGCCGGTAGTGGGGATACATCCACCGCAGATTGATTGTTTTCATAGGCTTACCTCCTGAAAATCGGAGAGGCGAGCAGCTCGTCCGCTGTCCGCCCCTCGCTGAGATAAGGGAAATGATCCCTTTCACTTGGTAGCCAGAAAACAGGTCATTCGTTAAGCCTGTTCTCAAAGAAATTTATAAATTTTTTTCTGACCGCCTCCACACTTTGATACACAGCCACTTTGGAGCAGCCGCACAGCACACCGATCTCTGCAAGGCTCAGCCCGTCAAGCGCATAGAGCAGGAACCGGCGGCGCTGGGCCTCGGTACAGGTGTCCAGAACAGCCATCAGCTCATGCAGCGTTTCCATGCGGCAAAGGTATTCTTCCGGCGTTTCACCGTAGGCTCCTACACCCTCGGTGGTAATGATGTACTCGTCAAACTCCCGGCCATCCCAATGCCGCCGCTGTTCATGGAACAGGTTCTCCGTTTTGTGATCGGCCCGGTCAAGAAATTCATAGACTTCCAGCGTGACCTCCACGGCCACAGCTTGTCCGTTATAATTGATGGTAACTTCCATCTGCCTTTCCTCCATTCAGATTTTTTTGGTAAATCTGAATGGGGCGGCGGAGAACGGCACTGGGGCCAGGGTTCGGGCCATGCTGGCCCGATGTTACGGCCCCACAGGTATGAAAAAACGCCCGGACAGCAGAAAGCTATTCGAGCGCAAAAACTCCAATATTCACTTACAGAATGACAATTTTCGCACCGGCTGCCAGACGGAGCCTGTTCGTTGACTGGGCTTTTTTTGACGGTAGTGAAATATCGTCTGAATTTGTCGGCGGTCAATGTGCTTCATGGCGGTTCCCTCCTAAAGCCGCCGTGTCAGCGTGTAGTCGTCACTCCTTTGTCGAGGGCATAAGGAACGGCGGCCTTGATGTACTCAAAACCGCCGCAGTCCTTGAAAATCCATTATGGGCGCACGAAGCTGCCTGCCCTGCAACGGTTTTTTTCTTTCCCCGTCTTGCGGGGCAGGATCGCTTGTCTTATTTGGTTTAGGTTTGTTCCTGTTCGGCTACCTCTTTCAGCCGTGAAAAGCTCTCATCGCTGATGATGTGTTCAATACGACAGGCATCGGCCTCCGCAGTTTTGGGGTCAACGCCTGCGGCGATAAGCTGCTCGGTAAAGAAGCAGTGTCGCTCGTAGATTTTTTCGGCAACCTCGCAGCCTACATCGGTCAGATGGAGAAAGTGATCTTCGTCCATCATAAGAAAGCCGCCGTCCCGCAAGGTAGCCACTGCATGGCACACGCTGGGCTTTGACACCTCCATGTGCCGGGCCACATCTACGGAGCGTACCATACCGAGTTTCTTTTGGAGAACAAGGATGGTTTCCAGGTAGTCCTCCCCGGACGCATGAAGTTTCATCTGAACCTCCTTTACTGAGCCAGCTTCCAGCCGATGGCCTCCTGTCTGGCCGATACAAAATCGGCATACAGGCCCTTTTGCTGGATTAGCTCCGCATGAGTGCCGCGCTGGACGATATGAGCGTTGTCCAGTACAAGGATCTGATCGGCGTTGCGGACGGTTTTCAGACGGTGGGCAATCATGATGATGGTCTTGTCATGGGTCAATGCCTCGATAGCCCGCTGCAATTCATCCTCATTCTCCGGGTCAACGCTGCTTGTTGCCTCGTCCAAAATGATGATAGGTGCGTCCTTCAGCATGGCGCGGGCGATGGAAATCCGCTGTTTCTCGCCGCCGGACAAAGTACCGCCGCCCTCGCCAATCACAGTGTCATAGCCATCCGGCAGGGCAGAAATAAAGTCATGGCAGCAAGCCTTCTTCGCCGCCTCAACCACCTGCTCATGGGTAGCGTCCGGGCAGCCAAACTTGATATTGTTCTCAATCGTATCTGCAAATAGGTACACGCTCTGGAACACCATCGAGATATTCTTCATCAGGCTGTCCAGCTTAAAATCTCGTACATCCGTACCGCCTATGGTAATCTTCCCGGCATTCACATCCCAAAAACGGGCAATCAGGTTGCACATCGTTGTCTTTCCTGCCCCGGAAGGGCCGACAATGGCCGTAGTCGTTTTTTCGGGAATGGTAAAGCTGACCTGATCTAATATCTTGCGGCCTGCGTAGGAAAAATCCACCTTGTCAAACACGATCTCGCTGGACTTTGGCGTAATGTCAGTGCCTTTCTCGTCCATCACCGGCGTGTCATCAATGGAGTTTGCCGTATCCATCGAGGCCGCCAGCATTTGCAGCAAAGAGGCCATATTCCCGGCGTTCTCCAAATCGTTGAACACCATGAAAGAAGCAATCACCAAAATCAAGCCGTAGGCCAGCGGCAGAGAGCCGTCCAGCCAGAACCAGACCGAGGCCAAAAGCAACAGGACGCTAAACACCCGGACAACAGCCTGTTTGATAGCGTCATAGGGAACACTGGCCTTTGTCAGTTTCAGGTTGTCCCGGCAGCTCGCCTTAATTGCACTGCCGATAGACTGCGTGCTGTCCCGTTCCAGTCCAAATGCTTTGACAATCCCCATCCCCTGAATGTACTCCAACACAGACTCTACAAGGGACTCCTGTGTGTGCTGACGCACCCCGCTGAGCGCGGCAGATTTGCGAAGAGCCAGTTCCGCCGCCGCAAGGTAAATCAGGACACCGGCAGCGGCCACAAGACCGATCCGCCAGTCAAATACCAACAGGACAATGACGAGGGCAACCGAGTTGAAAAAACCGCCCAGCACTGACACCAGGACACGGGCTGCTGAGTTCTCTACATCACCCAAAGTTGTTGTGACAATGGCGGTAATATTCCCGATACTATTCTTGTTGAAGTAGCCCATCGGGATGTAGCGCAGCCGATCTCCGATGTGGATACGCTTTTCCGCCACCATGCAATAGCCGGTTTCCGTCTGCTCCATCGTGGAAAAATAGGTCGTGATGATACGCCCAATGAGGGAAACGGCCATAATTCCCAGCGAAATGCAGATAAACTTTCCGTCCCGGTTGTCAGATACTAACGCGCCGATCACTACAAAGAGGGCGGCAAACTGCATGGCTGAAAACAGCCCGGACAGGAATGAGAATAACAGGGATTTTTTTAGAAGCCCCTTTTTGCTGCCTGCAAAAGCAAAGATTTTTTTCAATGTTCCATACATCTGACAACACCCCCTTACATCTGGTCTTTCGCGCCGATGTGCGCCTGCCACATATCCCGGTAGAGGGGGCAGGTTTCCAGCAGCTTCTCATGCGTACCCTGTGCGTGGATGGTTCCATCCTTCACCACAACGATGTTATCTGCGCCAACAATGGTAGACAGCCGGTGTGCAATCACAATCAGGGTCTTGCCGACAGTTAAAGTGGAAATGGCTTTCTGCACCAGCGCCTCATTCTCTGGGTCGATATAGGCAGTTGCCTCGTCCAAAATGACAACCGGCGCATTTTTCAGCATGGCGCGGGCAATGGCAATCCGCTGGCGTTCACCGCCGGAAAGATGGGAACCGGCACTGCCGACAACCGTATCATAGCCATTATCCAGCTTGCGGATAAAGGCGTCGCAGCCGCTTTGTTTGGCTGCCTGCTCCACCTCTGCGTCCGTGGCACTGGGTCTTCCCATGCGGATATTCTCCCGAATACTGCGGTTAAACAGGTAGTTGTCCTGAGATACATAGGAAATCTGGTCTGCAATTTCAGACAGCGGCATATCCTTCAGCTCATGGCCGCCGAGGGTAATGCTGCCGGATGTAACATCCCAATACCCGGCAATCAGCTTCGCCACCGTAGACTTGCCGGAGCCAGACGGCCCTACAAGGGCGGTCATGGTTCCGGGGTGGATGGCGAGATTCACATCATGCAAAACCTCTGTTGTCCCGTCATAGGAAAACGACACAGACCTAAGAGAAATGCCGGTATCTTCCAGCTTGATCGGCGTTTCTTTATGGTTCAGTTCTTCGGCGTTCAGAAGCTGGCTGATTTCTTCCACATTTGTCCCCAGTACAGCCAAATCGTCCGTAAAGGTAAAGGCCGCAATAATCGGCCCGATCAGCCCCAGCGAGAAAATCACAATGGACAGGAAGGTGGAAAGCTCCAGACTGCCGGAGAGCCAAAATGCAAAACCGCAGGGCAGCACGCATATCAGCACTGAGGGCAGGATTGCGTTGTAGGCGCTCATGGTTTTCTGGTTTTCCCGCATCCAGTCCACATAGTAGTTGGCATTATAATTCACCGCGTCAGAATATTTTTTGTAGGAACCGGCGGATTGACTAAACGCTTTGACTACCTCAATCCCACCAATGTACTCTACAATGGCGTTTGCCATCTGCTTTCCCGCTTTAACCGCGCCCTCCCATTTGACGGGATAATTCTTCATACCGGCGGACATGACAGCAAGGCCCACCACCAGCGTAACAAGGGACAGGAGCGCCATGCGCCAGTCCATAACGAACAGATATACGACAATCACCAAAGGCACCAGCACATTTGCGGTCATTTCCGGGAGCAGGTGTGCGAAGGTCGATTCCATGCCTTCAACCCGGTCAACAATCGTCGTTTTGTACTGGCCGGACGGAGTATCTAAAATCGTCCCCATCGGGACGCGGGCCAGCTTTGCGGTGATATTCTCTCGCAGATCGCGCAGCGTGTAATAGGTCGCCGTGTGGGAAATCGTTGTAGAAAGACTGGAAAACAGCACTTTCCCAAAGTAGCCGCACAATGCAATAATACCAGCGGTCACATAGCGGGAAAAATTCTGTTCCCCAGACAACATCATTGTGACAATATGCGCCACGCAGAAATAGGGCACCATCTGGCAGGCCACACCTAATACTGCAAGGATAATACTGCCGATGAATTTTCCATGATAAAGTTTGCCCCATCCCCATAAGACGCCTATGGGCGACTCTTTCTTTTCCTCCTTCATTCTGTGGACACCTCCTTCTTCATATCACTCAGAAAAAACTTTAGCAGGCGTTTTCGGCCATTGCTGTCCTCTATGGAATAGCTTTCCTGAATTTGCCCGTTTTCTAAGTGAAGGACATAATTGCAGCAGCGTAGAATAAATTCCGGGTCATGCGTTACCACAAGCGCGGTTCTTCCGGCATTTGCCACCTGATTGACAACATTGGCAACCTGCCTCATGTGAAACAGGTCAAGACCGCTGGTCGGTTCATCGAATAAAATCAAAGGGCGCTCCGAAGCAATCGCAGAGGCAACCGCCACGCGCTGCTTTTGACCGCCGGACAGTCCCATCGGGTGGCTGTCCTCAAAGGAAAGCAAGTCCATCTCCTTTAAGATTTCTCTTGCCCTTTGCTTATTCTCGGTTCTCATACTGAGCAGAATTTCATCCAGAACACTTTCGGTAAAGAGCTGGTGGTTTACATCCTGCATGACCATATAACAGAGTTTCAATCGTTCTTTTCTGGAATAGTTCTTGCTCTGATCCTGCACCGTTCCCTTGAAGTGCTTTTCCAACCCGCAGAGGCACCGGGCAAAGGTGGATTTTCCCGCACCATTATGTCCGATGATGGCCGTGGCGCTGCCGGATGGGAAAGAGGTTTCCGTTATATGCAAGGTTTCCGGCTCATGCTTATAGGCAAAGGACACATTCTTTATCGTCCAAACCGCCTCATTCATTCTCTGCGGCGTGCCTTCAACTTCTGAAAGCCCCGCAAGATCAAGAGGGCGCAATCCCATATCATCGCGCTGTTTTGCCGACAGGCCGCAAAATTCCTCTGCTGTATAATCACCTTCGATTTCTCCATCTTTCAGGTACAGGACACGGTCAAAGAGGCCGGACAGATAATACAGCCGGTGTTCAGAGATAATGATGGTCTTTCCCTGCGATTTCAAAGTAAAGAGAAGCTGCCGGAAATCAGCGATAGCGTATGCGTCAAGGTTGGATGATGGTTCATCAAGCACATAAAGAACTCCGGTAGTACGGTTGCGAACAGCACGCGCCAACTGCATACGCTGCCTCTCTCCCGTGGAGAGCGTAGCAGCGGAGCGGTCGAGCGTAAGATAACCTAATCCCAAATCCATAAGACGTTTCGCTGTGCCGGTAAATGCTTCGCAAATACGTTCCGCCATAGGACGCATTGCTTCAGGTAAGCTGTTCGGAACGCGTTGCACCCACGCTACCAGCTGCGCCAACGTCATGCTGCAGGCCTCGTCCAGCGATATGCCTAACAGCTTCGGCGCACGTGCAGCTGCTGAAAGACGCGTTCCGTGACAATCGGGGCAGATATCCTCCTTCAAAAACTTTTCTACGCGCTTCATGCCCTTTTCGTCCTTAACCTTAGCTAATGCATTTTCTACTGTATAAACAGCGTTAAAATAGGTAAAATCAAGCTCGGCAAAATCGTTGGAGTTGCTTTTCTTCGGATGGTAGAGAATATGCTTCTTCTCCGCAGGACCGTGATAAACGATATCCTTCTCCTGCTCCGTCAGCTCACGAAACGGCACATCTATGCGCACACCCATCTCCTTGCAGACATCAGTCATCAACGACCACATGAGGCTGTTCCACGGCGCAACGGCGCCCTGCTCAATGGTAAGCGATTCATCCGGCACCAGCGTGCTTAAATCTACCGTGCGGACGCTGCCTGTACCGCTGCAGGTTTTGCAGGCTCCCTGCGAATTGAAGGCCAGCTCCTCGGCAGACGGCGCATAAAACTGCGCGCCGCACTCCGGGCAGGTCAGCTTCTTGCCTGCGGCAACCAAAAGCGTCGGCTCCAAGTAATGTCCGTTGGGACAGCGATGGCTGGCAAGGCGCGAATACATGAGGCGCAAACTATTCAGCAGCTCCGTACCCGTGCCGAAGGTGCTGCGGATGCCCGGTACGCCGGGACGCTGGTGTAACGCCAAGGCCGCAGGAACATACAGCACCTCATCTACGGAAGCTTTGACTGCCTGCGTCATGCGGCGACGCGTGTAGGTAGAAAGTGCCTCCAGATAGCGGCGTGAACCTTCGGCGTACAGCACGCCAAGCGCCAGAGAGGATTTGCCGGAACCGGATACACCTGCAATGCCGACGATTTTCCCCAAGGGAATGTCTAGATCAATATTTTTCAGATTGTGGACCTTCGCTCCACGAATAAGCATTTTATCAATCATTTTTCTGCTCCTGTATGAATTGAATTAGAGTCCAAAGCAACAAGAATTTATTCTTTTCCTATACTTAAACAAGAAACATAACCTTTTACGCGTCAAAGCGGAATCAATCGAAAAAAAATTCTTCAAGCCAATTACTGCCACATATGACAACCACAACGTCAATCCCTGTAAATGATATTCTATCAATCAATAACCGTGTAAATAATTCTCTATTCATCAAAATCTTTTTTCTTATATTGTTTATCATTTTGACGCATTCGTCAAGCGTAAAACACCCAGCATTTTGTAGGACTTATATTTAAATAGCTTTTCGGAACCAAGAAAAAGATTACCAGTATCTAAATACGTAGCTGACTGTATTAACCGCTTACGAAAATTACTGATACAATACCACATAGTTAAAAGCGGCCTCCCTTATGCCCGAGAAACCGCTTATCTCATAGATACTGTAAATATAACTAACTCATACACTTAAAAATATTTATATATTGTATTATTTTGCTAGTTCACAAATCATTTTACAGGTATTGATAATTTAAAAACATATTCATTCTTGTCATTAGTAATCCAATAGTCCTTTTCAAAAGAAACTATTGTATCACCATTTATCTCAAGTTCATTACGTTCAATAAATTGAAAACACTTTTTTATCCATGCTTCACAACAATGATGATAGTTACCCTTTCCATATATCGAAACATAGCATTGATTTTTTGTCTTATGATTAACCAGTTTTCGAAAATCATCAATACAATTATAATTATCCATAGCAAAGAACCTGCTTACAGGACTACATTGAAACTTTTTGGTGTTATCCTGACTCAAAAACCAACCTGTAGTCAAATCACAGTTATTGAGTCTAAAAAGATTTTTCATGAAATTTAACCTTATAATAAGGTTATTTTTATCACCATCCATCGAAGATAGATTTTGAGAAACATACATCTCATATTCAGGCAGTTGTTCCAGCAAAACTCTATCCAATATCAGATTTCTTATGTGATCCGTTTTCCTAAGAATAGTTTGTACACTTTGCAATTTTTCCATAAGCTCTTTCTGTTCAAGAATTAATTCTTCTTGTTTTTGCCTCAAAAGATTACTTACAATGTTTTCATCACGGTAATGCAAAAACTCACGTATATCCTTTATAGAAAAACCTAATCGTCTCATGCAAACAATCATTTCTAACATATGATGTTCCGCTAGAGAATAATACGCATAATTATTATCTTGGTTTCTTTTAGCAGGCTTTAACAGCTTTTCTTTTTCATAGTAACTCAATGTTTGCTTAGAAATATTAGCAAGCTTCGCAATTTCGCCAGATGTAAATGTATTTCTAATTGATTTTACCATGGTACCCCTTCTTAATAACCCTTTAACAATTTTTCTTCCTTCATATCAAAAGCAGGTCCATAAATACTATTATACAATCCCTTGATAGCATAAACACAGTTCTGCGAATTTGAATAAATATATCTATCAGGTATCGCTATTACTCTTTTAATTCCTTTCAGATGTTGAAAAGCAGGATCCTCTAAAAATTCTTTTCTAAACTGAACATCTTTGGCTTCTTCATATTCTCTACCTGCAGAAACAAGAAAAACATCAGGATTTGAGGCTATGATAGATTCTTTGGTTACGGTTTCGCCATAATGTATTCCCTGCATGCTAATTGCATTTCTTATTCCGGCATGCTTACAAATATCATCATAGACACAGCCTATTCCTCCATACTGTCTCATTCTGGATGCTAACATAACAACCGGCTGTTCAGCTTGTTTTAATTGAATTTTATCACGAACTTCTGCTAGCTGTCTATCCATTTCACGTATTAATTTATCACCGTTTTCTTCCTTACCCATAGCCTGAGACATTAGTCTTATGTTATACCTGATATCATCAATACTATTGGGACCTTTACAGACAACTGTCTTTATACCCATTGCTCTATAAGATTCAATAACATTTTTATCTAAAGTGTCAGGTACAAAGATAACCTGAGGATTCATCGCCATAATTGATTCTTCACCGAGCTGCTTAAACACCCTATATTCTGTCTTTATATTCTTTGTTTCCTCAGCAATATACGAAATCGAGGGATCCTTATCAAGGTAATGTTTAGCTACTAAATAATCTGCAGGCACAATTCCCAAAAGAATAGTGTCATACGTAAGATTATAACATAAAACTCTCGTAGGCTTAGCATCGAAAAATGTTTTATAGCCTGAATCATCAACAACGAAATAACTATTTTTCCTATCAGTCTGATTACCACCTATAATATATATAGTTATCAAGCAACTCAAAAATAAGATAAAAATACTGAAAAACAATATATATTTTTTGTTATATCTATTCATCGCTTAGTTCCTCTAAATCGCCCTCAATTTCTAAAAACTCTTGCATAATAGCACTCTCAAGTTCTTTAGGCGTATTCCATAACCCTCTTTGTTTTGCTTCTAATAAAACAGCACACATTTTTCTTAAAGCCCATGGATTTACTTTTTTTAACCATTCTTTGACATCTTTTGAAAGGACATACATTTTAGTCAAATCATTATACATCCAATCCTCAATAACATTGCTGGTTGCATCCCAAGCAAAGCTATGACTTACAATATTACATAAATCAGCTGCACCCTTATATCCATGTTTCTTCATTCCCTGAATAAATTTAGGATTCAGTACTTGAGATAAGTATAACTGTTTCATTTCCTCTGATAAACTTTGAACACTAACAGCATCCTTTTTAGACAAATTCCCACAAAATGACTTGGGAGCTTTTCCTGATAAACTACGTACTGCAGCAATCATGCCACCATGAAACGCATTATAATCATCTGATTCTAACATCGTTGTCTCGTAATGGTCTTCATTTTTTAGCGTTAAATCAACTTTGCTAAGCTGTTTGGAGAAAACTTCTGGCAGAAATTGACCTTTAATTTGCTTACCATAAGCATAACTTCCCCAAGATACATATACATCTCTTAAATCATCAATACTTTGCCAGTTCCTGCTTTCTATTGCCAAATTAACACCAGCACCATAAGTTCCAGGTGCACTGCCAAAAATTCTGCATTGCAAATTATCGTAGTTTGTTGTCTCTAATTCATTTGCATCCTCCATTATATGCTTACGCGGGTAATTAACATTCCCGTCCTCATCTAATTTCATAATACCTTGAATACATTCATCCAAATATTCTACAGTAGGATACAATGAATCTCTATACATACCGCTTATTCGCGCTATAACATCTATACGTGGTCTTCTCAAAACGTCTACCGGAATAACCTTAAAACCACTTATTCTCCCATTAGTATTCCATTCTGGCGAAACACCTAAAAGCGCCATTGCCTGAGCTATATCGCAGCCTTTGGTACGCATATTGGTGCCTGACCAAAATATCATAGCAATACGTTCGGGATATCTTCCTTCTTCCTCAATATACTGTTGTATAACCTGATCCGCTAATTGCTGACCAATAATCCATGCTGACTTAGATGGAAGTAAGCGTGGATCTACACCATAAAAATTTTTACCACTTGGAAGACAATCCAACATACCTGTTGAAGGAGCACCTGATAATCCGCTTTCAATATAGCAACCATCTAACCCCCTAAGTATATTTGCTATTTCTTCATCAGTATGACTCAATTTATCCAAAACAAATTCTTTAAGTTCCTCGTTACCCTGAGTAAAACTATTGACCAAGTTTTTTAAATCTGCTTCAGAACCTAGTTCACCTAATATATGCAAACCTGTTCTACATTGATTTGAAGATATTTTTTCAAGATAAGCATGTAAATTTTCCATCTGCACGAAAAAATCAGTTTCATTATCTTTATCACAAAAATGCTTAATATCTTCATTACGTAACAATTCCGATATTACCTGCTCTAATTGCGAAACTGTAGAACTTTGTAATCTATAAGCTTCTAAATACTGCTCTACCAAATCGTATAGTTCCCGCATTTTACCATATAATCCGGCTTCTTCACAAGGAGCAGGCAAATGATCTATTAATACTGCAGCTCCACGCCTTTTAGCCTGAAGTCCTTCGCAAGTAATGGACATTAAGTACGGATATAAATTGGGAAGACTATCTATAGCCAAATATGGATAGCTGGCTTTGCACAAACCTGTACTTTTACCCGGTAGCCATTCAAGGCTGCCATGAGTACCAAGATGTATTACAGCATCGGCTTTAAATTCTTCCACTAACCATCGATAAAAAGCCAAATAGTAATGTGTAGGGGGAATATCTCCATTATGAAAACTTTTTTGAATATCACCAAAAGCAATTCTTGGCGGTTGGACTCCTATGAATATATTTCCTTGTTTAAACCCTGCAATTTTAAATTCTTCTCCTGTATCAGTAAGAAACGAATGTCCTGGCATTTCGCCCCAATTGTTTTTAATATGGTTTCTAGTGTCCACGCCTAAATTTTTATACCATTGTTTATAATTCCCAACAGGATATTTGCCACATGGCTCAAGATCTGATTTTAAAAATTCGATCTCATTAGTAAAACAAGACAGCAGTTTTTCAGCAAGCCACCCTGTTTTCTTAGGTAGTGCATCAGTTTTGTAGCCAGCTTCTTGAAGTTTTTCTAAAATCAATTCTCCACTGCGAAGGGAGTCTAAACCCATAGCAGTTCCAATAGTAGCATTTCCTGCAGGATAATTATGAAAAATAAGAGCTATCCTTTTATCTTTATTTTGCTTGAGTTTCAACTGTGCCCAACAATAAGCTCTTTTCGCCATTAGTTTTATATTATCATAAATTGGTACCATAGTTACCAAAATGCCATCTTTTTTTTGACCAGCTAATGGTACACCATGTACAACTCCATCGAATTCCGGCATAATAATATTTGCTTGAAGCTCGTTTTCATTTAAACCGTAACTAGACGGTTCCCAGCTTTCTACATCTTGCAAAAGTATTTCACCTTGGAGTATCGGTATATTTAATTTCTGCAATAAATCTTTATCTTCAATATCTCTGCCAACAGTCAGAGAAAACCATAAGCAATTTATTAATACTTGTGGTATAAATGCACCTTTTAAAAAGGCTAATTCTAAAAAATTATTTTCAAAACCTGGTATATTTCTCTCTCTATCACGATTCCAATGAGAAAAAACAGGCAATACATTACATTTCAATTTTCGTAATTCATTAACCAAACTGTCTATGTATAAAGTATGTCCCCAAGCCCAATGTTCTCTAGGAAAATTAATTGCTACAGTAGGCAAAGAAGAATTATAATACTTCTCAAAAAAAACCTCTTTTTCCACCACATTATCCTCTTCCGGCATATAAATACCAGACCAAGGCAATGTCTCAGGATTCTTGTAAATTACATCCAGCTTCAAAAATTTATTA
>OHOR01000370.1_pt1 | contig 21651 bp, 19 predicted proteins | sample 1569911 | NCBI WGS metagenome assembly OHOR01 (sample SAMEA3879517, study PRJEB24766) | human gut metagenome | biome: human-associated habitat; feature: feces | place: USA | collected 1985/1987
GATACAAAACTATATCCACTTAATAAAATTGCAACCGAGTTTTCGGACTGACCCCATTGTTGCCACCACTTCCTCCAGTTCTGTTTCGGAAGGGCAAACAGGCAGGATGTAGGTGATTTTGCTTTTCTTACGTTCTATGTGCGCGTTACGCGATCGCTCACATCTGAATTTGTTTACCATTGTTCGGTTGAGCAAATGTTCCGCCGTATGCATTGGCGCAATGGCTTCTTCTTGAAACTTGTCGGTTTCGGCATTCTCGGTGTTCATGTTTTATTCGGATTATATTTTGTTGCTGATGTTGATGTCAATAAGTGGGTGTATTTCATATTGCGAAACACGCGGATTCTTGAATCAGTGTGTTTTAGGTCGCTTTTTAATATACATTCGACACGCAAAAGTAGTAAAATCTGAAAATAAATATGTACTTTTGCCACGTAAATTATAATGAATCTGCGACAACGGAGTTGCCAAGTGTCCACAATGGGCAGGCGGCGACTGCGCGCCGCAATAAAAAAGATATTCGCCATGTTGACTATCAAACAAATTACAGACGACAAGGAAACTGTAATCCGCGGTTTGGAAAAGAAACATTTTGCCGGAGCTCGCGAAGCCATTGAAAAGGTTCTTGAATTTGACAATAAGCGCAAGGCTGCGCAGTCGGAGCTCGACAGCCTGCTTTCTGAAGTGAAAAACATTTCAAAAAGCATTGGCATGCTGATGAAAGAAGGTAAAAAGGAAGAGGCAGAGGCTGCCAAAGCCCGTGTGGCTGAAATTAAAAAGCAGACTGTTGTGCTCGAAGAAGACATGAAGAATGCCATTGAGGAACGCAAGCAGTTGCTTTATACCATTCCGAATGTTCCATACGACATCGTTCCTGAAGGAAATGGTGCAGAAGACAATCTCGTTGTCAAAACAGGCGGACACGACACTGTGCTCCCTGAGAACCCGTTGCCTCACTGGGAATTGGCAAAGAAATACAACCTCATAGACTTCGACCTCGGTGTTAAAATTTCTGGTGCCGGTTTCCCAGTATATATAGGTCAGGGCGCTCGTTTGCAGCGTGCCTTGATTAATTTCTTCCTTGATGAAGCTCGCGCAGCAGGTTATACGGAGATTATGCCTCCAACGGTTGTAAATGCAGCATCTGGCTATGGCACTGGACAGCTTCCGGACAAAGAAGGACAGATGTATCACTGCAATCTTGACGATCTTTACCTCATTCCGACGGCTGAAGTTCCTGTCACGAATATCTATCGTGACGTCATCCTCTCTGAAGACCAGTTGCCTATCAAGAATTGTGCTTATACTGAGTGTTTCCGTCGTGAAGCTGGCAGCTACGGAAAAGATGTTCGTGGCTTGAATCGTTTGCACGAGTTCTCAAAAATAGAAATTGTTCGCATTGACAAGCCAGAGCATTCTGCACAATCACATCAGGAGATGCTTGACCACGTGGAAGGCCTTCTTCAGAAACTGGAACTTCCATACCGCATCTTGCGTCTCTGCGGTGGTGACATTAGCTTCACGGCTGCATTATGCTATGACTTTGAAGTTTATAGCGAAGCGCAGAAACGTTGGTTGGAGGTCAGCTCTGTTTCAAATTTCGATACTTATCAAGCAAACCGTTTGCAGTGTCGTTACCGCAAGGGTGACAAATCTATCCAGCTCTGCCACACGTTGAACGGTTCGGCTCTTGCTTTGCCGCGTATCGTTGCAGCTTTGCTTGAAGATTTCCAAACTCCTGATGGTATCAAGATACCAAAGGCTTTGCAGCCTTATATGGGTACTGATATGATTAAGTGAGAATTGATATAAGCTGATGATGCTCCTATTTTTTGAGTATCTGCTAACATAAAAAGGAATGGACGAGAACGCAAATTTCTCGTCCATTCCTTTTTTAGTGTCTTTTGGGCCGCCTTTGTTTAAGAGACTGCAGCCCTGTACATTTCTGAGAGCGTTGGGTGGGCATGAATGATGTCGCCAAGTTGTGATATAGTGCCGCCAAGATTCATCAAGACTGTTGCTTCATGAATGAGTTCAGAAGCCTGTTCGCCCATGATGTGGACACCGAGCACGCGTCCTTCTTCGTTGCAGACAATTTTCAAAAAACCTTCATCGGCATCCATGGATAGCGCCCTGCCGTTGGCACGATAGAAGGATTTATATACCAGTGGCTTGTGTTCGGTTACGTCTTCTTCTCGCAAACCGACGGATGCCAATTGTGGAGAGGTGAATACGGCCGATGGTATCAGGTCGAAACGGATGTTGTCCTTGCGTCCCAAAATGTGGTTGAGTGCACGTCTCCCCTGGAAAGTCGCGGCATGGGCCAATTGGCAAAGGCCGTTGACATCACCGATGGCATAGATGTGTGGAACGGAAGTCTGCATATTTTCATCCACTTCAATACCGCGTTTTCCGTAGGTGATGCCAATGGTGTTGTCTTCTACAATTTCTGTTCTCGCAGTACGTCCGACAGCCATTAAAACCACATCGGCCTCAACGATTCCTTCCTTTCCCTTATTTTCATATACAACTTTGGAAGCGTCATTTTCAAGATACTCAATGCGCTTAACTCCGCTGTCTGTCAATATGTTGATGCCTTTTTTCTTAAGTGAAAGACGCAATCGCTTGGCCATGTCTTTGTCTAAATTCGGCAATACTTCCTTGCAGAATTCCACGACAGTTACCTCACTGCCAAATTGATTGAAAATGGAGGCAAATTCCAATCCGATGACACCTCCACCTATGATGCACAATCGTGAAGGTGCGGTTGTTAGGTTGAGAATCTCCGTTGAGGTGACAACACCGGCTGAGTGTGCTCCTTCTATGGGCAGGAATTTTGACACAGATCCCGTGGCGATGATAAGGTCTTTGGCCTGGTATTCTTCGTTGCCAACGCGTATTGTGTGGGCATCAACAAAGCGGGCTTCTCCTTCAACCAATGAGATGCCGGGCGTCTTCATCAGCATGGCGATTCCATCAACAAGCTGTTTGACAATTTTGTTTTTGTGTTCAACAACCTTCGTCAAGTCAAGCGTGTCTTTCTCCTCACGCAGGTGCTCTGCACTGTGTGCCAGGCATTTTGTGGGGATGCACCCTTCATTCAGACAGGTGCCGCCCAAATGCTTCGCCTCTATCAGTGTTACAGTCAATCCGGCTTTGGCTGCTTCAACAGCCGTTTCATATCCGCCCGGACCGGCACCAATTATGATTAAATCTGATGTAGTCATGAATATCCAGTTTTAATGTCGCAATCGTCTTGTAACACACTTACTTATCCTCTGTAAAAACGAATTTGGCGTCTTTCACAGCCTTTACGTCATCGGGGCGGCCGATTGGCGTGTGGTGTGGAGCCTCTTTCAACATTTGAGGATTATCTTTAGCTTCCATTGCAATCTCCTTCATGACATCGATGAAATGATCGAGCGTTTCTTTGCTTTCCGTTTCTGTCGGTTCGATCATCATGGCTTCATGGAAAAGCAATGGGAAGTAAATGGTTGGAGCATGAAAACCATAATCGAGGAGACGTTTGGCAACATCAAGCGTTGTGACATGCTTCGGGTCGGAATGCTCACCGCCATATTCTGCCCGCAAACCATCAAACACGAATTCGTGTTTGCAAAGTCCTTCAATGGGCAGCTCATAATATGTCTTTAGGCGTTCCTTGATATAGTTGGCATTCAAAACTGCCAGTTTGCCGACGTCTGCAACGAACTCCTGTCCCAAAGAAAGAAGATAGGCATAGGCTCTGACCAGAATTGCATAATTGCTGAGGTTAGATGAAATTTGCCCCAAGGCTTCGTCGGAATAAAACAAGGAGTATTTTTCGTTTTCGTCTTTCACGACGCGCGGATTGGGCAGGAATTTTTCGAGGCCTTTGCGAACACCTACTGGACCGCTGCCTGGGCCACCGCCACCATGAGGCGTGGCAAACGTTTTGTGCAAATTGATGTGCATCACGTCAAATCCCATATCTCCGGGACGGCATACTCCGAGAATCGGGTTGAAGTTGGCACCGTCGTAATACATCAAACCACCGCAGTCGTGGACGAGTTTGGCGATTTCCGGTATTCTGCGTTCAAAAATCCCCAGTGTGTTGGGATTGGTCATCATCATGCCGGCGATGTCTGGTCCCAACAAGGGCTTGAGGTCGTCAACGTCTATCGTCCCGTCGGGAAGGCTCTTCACTTGAACGATTTGCAGACCACAAACGGCCGCTGAAGCGGGATTGGTGCCGTGTGCAGAATCAGGAACGATGATTTTCTTACGTGCATCATCTCCACGCGACTGATGGTAGGCGCGAATGACCATCAGTCCCGTCAATTCGCCGTGTGCTCCGGCATAAGGATTGAGAGTGAATTCTTCCAGTCCCGTCAGTTCAGACAAGATTTTCTGTTCTTCATAATAAAGTTTCAGCGCACCTTGTGCCGTAGAGACGGGTTGTGCCGGATGCAGCTGTGTGAATCCGGGAAGTGCCGCCATCTCTTCGTTGATTTTTGGGTTATACTTCATGGTGCAGCTTCCCAAGGGATAGAATCCCGTATCAACGCCAAAATTGTTGTTCGACATATTGGTGTAGTGGCGCACCACCGTTGGCTCGTCAACTTCCGGCAACGTAACTTTTTTCTCCCGTTTTAAATGAACAGGAATATCGCAAGTGTGTTCCCACGGATTTTCGGGTAACGAATAGCCAGTTCTTCCTGGCTTGGAAAGTTCAAATATGAGTTTTCCGTAATATATATTATTCATAAGAGACTGTTTATGAATGGTTATAAATGAAGTATAGGGTGCTGTTTGCTTTATAACAGCTGACTGATGAGAGAAACATAGTGCTCAACCTCTGCAGGTGTGCGTTTCTCCGTAACGGCAATCGTCAGCATGTCGTCGTGTCCATCGGCAACGACGCCGGCAAGAATGCCATTTTGGGCCAGTGCTTCAAGCAGTTCGGCCAGAGGTTTTTTGCCAGAATACTTCAACGTAAACTCATTTAAATAAGGCTGCTCGGGGAAGGCCGGTTCAAAAACAGAAAGCTTTGTTAGTTTCTCACACAAATGGTGAGCGCCGTCAGCAGAAATCTCATTCACTTCGCGCAACCCTTTTTCTCCCATCAAGGAAAGATAAGCAGCAACATACAGGCACATCATGCCTTGTGCCGTACAGATGTTGGAGGTGGCTTTCTCACGTCGTATATGTTGTTCGCGTGCTTGCAAGGTCAGCACAAAGCAACGGTTGCCGCGTGCATCGGTTGTTTCTCCGACAAGGCGTCCTGGCATTTTTCTGACCAATGCGTTATTCGTGCAGAGATATCCGATGTATGGCCCGCCATAGCTCATCGGAATTCCCAAACTCTGGGCGTCGCCGCATGCGATGTCTGCGCCCCATTCACCTGGCGATTTTAAAACACCAAGTACAGAGGCAATGCTGTTGACCACTAAGAGCGTTTTTTGTTCGTGGCAAAATCCGCTCACGCCAGTGAGGTCTTCAATAATGCCGTAGCGGTTGGTCAACGGCACAATGACGCCAGCAACATCTCCTTCCTTCACAAGGCGTTTCACCTCGTTCCAGTCTGTTGTGCCGTTCTTTGATGTCTTTACTACCACTAAATCAACGCCGTGGTAGTGGGCATAGGTGCGTACCACATTTACTACATTGCCCAACATCGTTTCCGACAAGATCACTCGGTTGCGCTTCTTTGCGGCAGCCACACACATCATCATGGCTTCAGCCGTTGCTGTCGCGCCGTCATACATTGAGGCATTGGAGATGTCCATTCCAGTCAGGCGTGCCATCATGGTTTGGTATTCAAAAATATATTGAAGCGTTCCTTGTGATATTTCCGCCTGATAGGGCGTGTACGAAGTGGAAAATTCAGAGCGTGACGCAATATAAGGAATAACGCTTGGCAGATAGTGGTCGTACACTCCCGCTCCGGCAAAGCAGGTGAGAGTTTTGTTTTCAGAAGCCAAGTCGGAAATGGTTTTCCTCACTTCCATTTCCGATTGCGCTTTCGGTAAATTCAGAGAATGATGTAGCTTAAGTTCTTCTGGTATTTCAGCGAAAAGTTCGTCAAGCGAACCAACGCCAACCACCTTAAGCATGTCGGTGATGTCTGCCGACGTTTGTGGGAAATATTTCATGGTATACAATGTTTTTGATGGGTAGGTTGGTGGGGGTGATCAGGGATATTCTAGAGGTGCGTCCTGTTTCAGAGCGCCATTGTGAAAATGGAGCACTTTTCGTTTTCCCACCCTTACTAATCTAAAAGCGAAACGTCTTAACCCGGCAATTAATTTGCCAAGTTAAGACGTTAGATAGTTTCATTAGTGGCATACAGCCTCGTAGCCCTTAGCGTCAAACAGTTGTTCGACCTCTTCGGGATTCGTCAGTTTCACCTTGATAATCCATCCTTCCCCAAAAGCGTCTTTGTTTACCAACTCTGGTTCGTCTTCCAGGGCTTCGTTTACTTCAACAATCTCGCCAGAAACTGGGCATACCAAATCGCTGGCAGCCTTGGTGCTTTCTACGGCACCGAAAGTCTCGCCTGCTGTTACTTCGTCGCCCACCTCTGGGACATCTACATAAACCACGTTGCCAAGTTGTTCTTGTGCAAAATCTGTGATGCCAACAACGGCGTAGTCGCCTTCAATTTTTACATATTCGTGACTCTCCGAATAGCGGAGTCCTTCTAATATCTTTGCCATTTTGTTTATTATGTATTAAGGTAATCTATTTCTTATAGTGCTTGTCGTAGAAGCGTTTCTTCACTACCTCTCCATCGTGGAGCTTGCGGTGGATGCGAATTTGCAACGGTGTCCCGAGCTTAGCGTATGTCGCGTCCACCAAAGCCATGCACACGCTTTGTCCGGTTGAAACAGACTTATAGCCCGTCGTGACAGTGCCAATCGTCTTATCTTCGGCCACCACTTCGTATCCGTGGCGTGGAATCGCGTGTGAGGACAAAAGAATGCCAACCACTTTTTGCGAAGCGCCTTCTGTCTTTTGCTTGGCAATGGCTTCCTTGCCGATGAACTCCTCTTTGTCGAGTTTAACAAACATGCTCAAGCCCGCCATCACTGGGGTTATATCTGCTGAAAGTTCATCACCATAAAGTGGCAGTCCCACTTCAAAACGCAGTGTGTCGCGGCATCCAAGGCCGCAAGGCTTTGCCTTTCCGCTTTCCATTAGCTTGTCCCATGCCTTTTGAATAAAGGCGTGAGAGCCATATACTTCGAAACCATCTTCGCCAGTATATCCTGTTCGGCTGACAATGATTTGTTCGCCATCTGTTTCAAAAGTCTTGAACGTATAGAAAGCCAGTTCTTTGCATTCAAGACCAAGCACCTGTTCCATCACTTCTTCTGCTTCTGGTCCTTGAACGGCAATCTGTCCATAGTGTTCGCTCTGGTTGTCAACGTTCACCTGATAGTTTTTGGCATGTTGGTTCATCCAGTCAACGTCCTTGGCGATGTTGGCGGCATTGATGACGAGGAAGAAATCGTTTTCTCCCATCTTATAGACCAGCAGGTCGTCCACCGTTCCTCCATTTTCATAGAGCATCATGCCGTAGAAGATTTTCCCCACTGGGGCATCCTTCACATCGTTGGTGAAAATGTGTTGCACATACGCCTCAGCATCTTCACCGGTAATGCGAACTTCTCCCATGTGGCTGACGTCGAACACGCCGCAGGCATGGCGGACGGCATTGTGTTCGTCTTCAATACCTGTATACTGAATTGGCATTTCAAAGCCGCCGAACGGCACCATCTTGGCGCCCAGTTTCACATGTTTGTCATAAAGACAAGTTCTTTTTTCACTCATGGTTATATTATTCAGTTAGTTGCTTTTCCAACAAATGAATCAGACTTTCAGCAGAAAGGCCGCGTACTGATGTTTCAGGATGATGTGTTAAAACGGCCTCCGCTAATGCTCTCGTCTGCATAGGCACGCCTTTAAACGTTTTTCGAAATGCGGTGTCCGAATCGCCGTGTGCGAAGAAATCGCCTGTCAGGAAAACATCGGCCACACGTTCTTGCTGTGTAACGAAGTGCATTTCGATACGTCCGCATCCTTCGACGCGTCCGCTGAAGGTGATGTTTTTTTCGTTGAGGCTTTTCTTTCCATAGAGATATTCTAGATCGCGATATGTCCGTTCGATTTCCTCAATTGCCAGTATGTCTTCCGGTTTGAGTTCCCAAATCCTGTTTGTCAGTAGTCGCTCGAGTTTCGAGCGCAAGCCATATACGCCAATTTCCAGAACTTCCTTGATAAGTCCCGTTCGGCTCTTCACGCTTTTCACGCCAACTGATTCCAGTTTTAGGCGGTCGGGCGTCAGTGCTCTTGTCATGCGGTTGTAGTTGGTGTCATAGAGCATCGTGCCGTGTACAATGTTTCTGTTTTTCAGGTGATAGAAAGCGTTTCCGCAAACTTTTGTTCCGTTGGCAAGCAGGATGTCGTTACGTCCCGACACCTTGGCTTCTACACCGATGCTTGTCAGAGCTTCGGCCACAGTGGAGGCATAATCGTTGAAAATTGGTTCAACAGCCCCTTCCGGTGTGATGAGGCTGAACATGATATTGCCTTCATCGGCATAAATGCAGCCACCACCGCTTTTGCGGCGAACCACGTCAATGCCTTCTCGTTGGCAGAATTCCAAGTCCACCTCGGCATCTGCAACTTGGTTGCGCCCCATCACCACCGTTGGCGGCAGTATCCATGCAAACAAATAATTGTCTGCTGGTAAGGCCGCAGCAACATATTCTTCTGCAGCAAGGAAAAATGGGGCCGTTTTGCCTTCCACATTAAAAGGGAAGGTGATGAGACAGGCAGGGAAAGCGCTTTTTGTTGTCACGTTTTTTAGTTGGTTGTTTGGGACAGGAACGTCATCCCTGCTCCATCAGTTAAGGGTTAGTGAAGCGCCACCGTCTTGTGGCATGGGCAAAAGCGAAATAGAAAACAGTCGTCATTCGTCAGCGTCTGTCCGAGAGGGCAGGGTAGGGGCTCGTTAAGAGCAGCCTCACATTTCTTATGCGAAGGTGAATTGTTCTCAGTTTTTTAATAAAAGTTCGGATAGGTATGTGTTTAGCTATCCACACCTTTCACTTTTGCGTGCCAAATGTAATAAAAAAAAGTATGTAGAACAAATAATACGACTTTTTTTAGTGTAGATGATATTGTAGAACACACAAAAGTCAGGAGCCAGGATTTATTTTCAGAACACATAACCAGCTATTTTAGTTGCTTGCAACTCCATCTCCTCTTTGCTCTGAAGGAATTTCTGGCAATCAGAAAGGGGCATTCCGGAAAATCTCCAGAATGCCCCTTTAAGTAATTTTTTTGCTAATTGTTAGGGAACAATGTGGCGCACGGAATGAATTTCGGGTTTCGCATGGCCCGTCTTAGATATCCTTGTATGCACGGCTCATTGATGAAACTGCTTGGCGCGTTCTTAATGATGTCATTAATCTGCTTGGTGATAACAGGATAGGGATATTGGCTGAAAAGCCAAATGAAACATCCGGGGCCGAGCGGGTTGTTATAGTTGTCTTTAATGAAATTCGTTTCCAGCGTCCTCACCTCGTTTGCAAGTTTTTCTGCTTTCGGGGCAATAACGCGCCGTATGCTTTCTGGCGAGTGTCCTGCATGGATCATCCGCATGCACTTTTGGTCTAATTCCCATTGCTGGTTTTCGATGCGGTTTTTCTTCTGCATGAACTTGTATAACCTGTCATTCAAGGGGCCGCCGCTGATTCTTTGCCACACGTGGTCAACTTCAACGTTCAAGTCTCCGTTTTCCAGTACAACTGGCATGATGCTTTCCTCTCCCATATATAATTGGGCCACAACAACGGAATCGACGTTGCTGAAAAAACTGAATCTGCCGTGAATCACTTCGCATGAGTCCAAACTGGCCGTTGTGTATCCGTCTTGTGAAGTGCGCAGATACAGCATCCGTCCATCGAGGCTTGCAACGGTTGAATTTCCGGCGATGTTGCACTGGTCAGTGCAGGATACAACTGCGAGCAAGATGGTCAGTAATATGATGCAATATGTTTTGTTCATGTCTGTAAATCCTCTGTTTTGAATCTGCGTACAAATATACGATGTTCTTTCGGCTTATCTTCTATCGGTTCTGTTAGAAAGAATAAAATAACGTTTTGGAATATGAAGCACTCCATGCTTTCCTGCATGAGAAGCCGTTTTTTTGCCGGATGGGCATCCTTGGCCTTGAGCAAGCGCCCCTGGTGTAGTATTTGATTTAACCCAGAATCACATTTATTATAGAGCCCCCAATAACTTGTAGGCCTCTTTTCAATGGTGGGCGAAGCGTGTAGCCTACAAAAAATATCTTGAAAAGATATAACGTATCGGTTAATTTTGCGTAACTTTGCACTCATAAACAATATTGAGAGCCAGCATGAAACTGATTCTTTTGACGATGCCCGATTTCTTTATAGAGGAACATCAAATACTGACAGCTTTATTTGATGAGGGGCTTGAACTTTTGCATTTACGGAAACCCGACTCGGAATCTGTATATTTGGAGCGCTTGTTGACTTTGATACCTGAAACGTATAGGAAGCGAATCGTGTTGCACGACCATTTCTATCTTAAATCTGAGTACAATCTCGCGGGGATACACTTGAACAACAGGAATCCGTTGCCTCCCCAAAACTACAAAGGGCAAGTCAGTCGTTCCTGCCATTCGGCGGAGGAGGTTTTGCAATACAAAAAAAACTGTGACTATCTCTTCCTTTCGCCCATCTTCAACAGCATATCAAAAGAAGGCTATAAATCCAATTTTTCGCCAGATGAGCTCACTCTGTTGGCAAAGAAAAAGGTGATCGACAAAAAGGTCATGGCATTGGGCGGCATGAATGTCGAACATATCGCCCAGGCGAAGGACTATGGGTTTGGAGGCGTTGTGGTGTTGGGTGACCTTTGGTGTCATTTTAATCGCCATAAAACGTCTGATTTCAAGGAGCTTATCAATCATTTTCGCAAGCTAAAAAAAGCGGCTGATTAAAACAAGAAATAATTTCAACATCATAAGTTTCAAAACAATGAGTACAAATTCTTACATGGTTTTCTCTGGTACCAACTCACGTTACCTTGCCGAGAAAATCTGCGCTGAGCTGAATTGTCCGCTTGGAAAGATGACAACAACCACATTCGCTGACGGCGAGTTTGAAGTATGTTACGAAGAGTCCATCCGTGGCCGTGATGTGTTCCTCGTTCAGTCAACGTTCCCCAGTTCAGACAATTTGATGGAACTTCTGCTTATGATTGATGCTGCAAAGCGTGCCTCTGCTCATCACATCTGCGCTGTTATTCCATATTTTGGTTGGGCCCGTCAAGACCGCAAGAGCAAACCGCGTGTGTCAATCGGTGCTAAACTCGTGGCCGACTTGTTGAGCGTCGCTGGCATCAACCGCTTGATGACCATTGACCTCCATGCCGACCAAGAACAGGGTTTCTTCAATGTTCCTGTTGATCATCTCTACGCATCAACGGTCATGTTGCCGTATGTCAAGAGTTTGAATTTGCCAAATCTCTGTATTGCTACTCCTGACGTTGGCGGTTCAAAGCGTGCAGCCTCTTATGCAAAGTATCTCGGATGTCCTATGGTCATGTGCAACAAGAGCCGCAAGAAAGCCAACGAAGTGGCTGAAATGCAGATCATCGGCGACGTTACTGGCATGGACGTTGTGCTCGTTGACGATATTGTTGACACGGCCGGCACCATCACAAAGGCTGCCGACCTCATCATGAGCCGTGGCGCAAAGAGCGTGCGTGCCATCGCCAGCCACTGCATCATGTCTGGCCCTGCTGATGAGCGTGTTCAGGCTTCTGCCTTGGAAGAAATGGTGTTCACCGACAGCATTCCATATCGTGGCAACTGTCCGAAGGTGAAGGAACTCTCCGTGTCTGGCATGTTGGCTGAAACCATTCGCCGCGTGATGGAAAACGAGAGCATCTCTTCTCAATATCTCATCTAATGCGTATTCTCTAAGACCTGGCAACCCCAGGTGAATACAAATAAAAAACTCGTTGTGCGTCCACACGTGTGGATGAACAACGAGTTTTTTTGTTGTCTGATGTACAGTGGTCTATTATTAATAAGTAGGGAATTAATCTTTCACCATTACTTAAAAACATTGCTAAAACAAATCCTTAAACTCCTCAATGGCCCTTTCCGCGATTCTGACGGCGTTGTCCAAGGGAAACGGCAACTCCCCTCCCGAAGCGTTCAAATGTCCGCCGCCGTTAAAGAAAGCTTCAGCCATTTTGTTGCACGGAAAATCATCGACAGAGCGAAGCGACACGCGGATAACGTCCCTCTCAGTATCTTCCCGCAGAGAGATGCTCAATTTCATGCCTCTCACTTGCAGAGGCATGTTGACCAATCCTTCAGCATCACCTCTGATGTAATGATATTCCTTCATTTCCTCGCGTGTGATGGTAAAGATAGAGGCCTTTTGGTTTTCGTAGAATTTCAATTTGGAGTTTAAGACGTAGCCAACGAAGCGCAGGCGGTTTTCAGAGTAGTTGTTGTTGACGTTGCGGTAAATTTTGTCCTTGTCAATGCCCTTCTGCAGCAGCTGGCCGATTATATAGTAGATTTCCGGCCTTTTTGATGCGTAGGTGAAGCTTCCCGTGTCCGTCATCATTCCCGTATAGATACATGCAGCGCCGCTTCGTGTCATTTGTTCATAGCCCCCCATCTGCCATATCAGTCGGAAAACAATTTCGCATGTTGAACATGCTTGCGGGTGAGAAATGACGAGCGAAGCCGCCTTCCTGTCGGGATTGAGGTGATGGTCGATCATGATGCGCTTGCATTTCGAATGTGCAACGGCTTCCTGCATGTTCTGAAGCCGGTCTAAGGCACAGAAGTCGAGCATGAAAATCAAGTCAGCTTCATTGATTTTGGCTTTCGCCTCCGTTTCCTTTCCGTCATAAAACATGATATCCCTGCTGCCAGGCATCCATCGCAGAAAATCGGGGAAAGCATTCGGCATTATGATTTGCGGGATTTTTCCCAAAGAACGCAGATAGTCAGCCAGTCCCAAAGACGACCCAACAGCGTCTCCGTCCGGACTCCTGTGGGCGCAAATGACGATGTGACGGGCGTCGTGAAGCAATTTAATCAGTTCGACCACTTCATGTTGCGTGATCACTGGAGAAATCTGTATCATTTGTTTTTCGATTAAGTGGTTGGTTTGGATGGGCGTGGGGCATGTCAGTTTCCTCCCATCTGATTTTTCCTTTCAGCGCGCCGCATCCTTATCGGCTGAGCGCTTTCAGCGCCTTAATCTCTTCCTCCGGATCTTCAGCTCCAAAGATGGCACTTCCGGCAACGAGAACGTCGGCCCCTGCTTTAACCAGTTTCTCGCCAGTCTTTCGGTTGACGCCGCCGTCGATTTCGATGAGGGCTTTTGAATTGTGGCTGTCAATGAGTTCGCGGAGCCTGGCCGTTTTTTCAACGCCATGCTCAATGAATTTCTGTCCGCCGAATCCGGGATTGACCGTCATCAGCATCACGAGGTCCAAGTCTTCAATGATTTCTTCCAAAAGGCAGACAGGCGTGTGCGGGTTCAGCGTGACGCCAGCCAGCATCCCCTCGTTTTTGATTTCCTGAATGGTGCGGTGCAGATGTGTGCACGCTTCGTAGTGCACATTCATGACATGCGCCCCCAAGGCCTTCACCTGTTTCAGAAATTTCTCAGGCTGCTGAATCATGAGATGAACGTCCAGCGGTTTTGTCGCAACCCGCGCCATCGCTTCCATGACAGGGAAGCCGAATGAGATATTCGGCACAAACACGCCGTCCATGACATCAAGATGATACCAGTCGGCCTCACTTTTGTTGAGCATTTCTATGTCGCGGCCGAGATTGGCAAAGTCAGCCGAAAGCAGAGAGGGAGATATTAAAGGCATATATGATTATATTTTTCGCGAGGCGCTTCGAAAATCCCGAAGCATCCCTTGTGTGTTATGTGTAAATCGTTTTTGTTCCGAGTTTGGCAGTGTGGCAGGGAGTGCGCCGCCATTGAAGTCTTCGTGCAGAAGATGTTTTTCTCTTTGGCGTTGACCACTTACCACTTATCTGCAAAGTTAATATTTTTTGGGAGACCCGCAGCCAGTACCGCCATAGAAAAATCAGAATCCGCTTTTCGCTCCACATCCAGCGTACTACAAAATCCATATATAATTTCCATCATTCGAATTAAAATTGTAATTTCGCAATTGAAAAGAAAATCTCAAAACAAATATATTCTATGTATAGAACAAAAACATGCGGAGAACTTCGCCTGTCGAATGTCAATGAAGAAGTGACCTTGGCCGGTTGGGTTCAACGAAGCCGCAAGATGGGAGGTATGACCTTTGTGGATCTTCGCGACAGATATGGCATAACCCAGTTAGTGTTTAACGAAGAAACCGACGCCGATTTGTGTGCCCAGGCCAACAAGTTGGGTCGTGAATATGTTATTCAGGTAGTTGGTCGCGTGAGCGAGCGTTACGCCAAAAACGACAAGATTCCGACAGGGGAAATTGAGATTATCGTGTCAAGCCTGACCGTTTTGAACGCATCAGACGTACCTCCGTTCACGATTGAGGAGAACACGGACGGTGGCGACGATTTGAGAATGAAATACCGTTACCTCGACCTTCGCCGTTCAAATGTACGTGCGAATTTGGAGTTGCGCCACAAGTTTTGCTTGGCCGTTCGCCATTTCCTTGACTCAAAAGGCTTCTTGGAGATAGAAACGCCAGTTCTTGTCGGGTCCACTCCCGAAGGCGCACGCGACTTCATCGTGCCTTCCCGCATGAATCCCGGTCAGTTCTACGCGCTGCCCCAGAGCCCGCAGACGCTGAAGCAGCTCTTGATGGTTGCGGGAATGGACCGCTATTTCCAGATTGTCAAGTGCTTTCGTGATGAAGACCTGCGTGCCGATCGCCAGCCGGAGTTCACGCAGATCGACTGCGAGATGTCGTTCGTTGAGCAAGACGACATCATCTCCCTCTTTGAAGAGATGGCCAAACATCTCTTTAAGGAAGTCCGCGGATACGACTTGGGCGATGCCCCTTTCCTGCGCTTGCCGTGGAGCGAAGCCATGCGTCGTTTTGGTTCCGACAAGCCCGACATGCGTTTCGGCATGGAGTTTGTTGAATTGATGGACGTGCTCAAAAATACGGGAAGTTTCGGTGTTTTCAATGAAGCAGAATACATCGGCGGAATCTGTGCAGAAGGATGTGCCAGCTATACGCGCAAGCAGCTCGACCAACTGACGGATTTCGTTAAATCCTCGCAGATTGGTGCAAAGGGCCTCGTTTATGCACGTGTCAATGAAGACGGAACCATCAAGAGTTCTGTCGACAAATTCTATGAGCAGGCCACGCTCAAGGCCGTGGCCGACAAGATGTCGGCAAAACCTGGCGATTTGCTGTTGATTCTCTCTGGCGACAACGCCATGAAAACGCGCAAGCAGCTTTGCGAGTTGCGTCTGGAAATGGGTAGCCGTTTGGGACTCCGCGACAAAAACAAGTTCGCCCTGCTTTGGGTTGTCGACTTCCCCATGTTTGAATGGAGCGAAGAAGAAGGTCGCCTGATGGCCATGCACCATCCCTTCACCTCGCCGAAGCCCTGCGACATCCCCAAGCTGGACACAGACCCCGCAAGCGTCTTGGCAGATGCCTACGACATGGTTTGCAACGGCGTTGAAGTCGGCGGCGGCAGCATCAGAATCCATGATGCCGTGCTTCAGGCAAAAATTTTCAAGGTATTGGGCTTCACCCCCGAGCGTGCGCAAGAGCAGTTTGGCTTCCTGATGAACGCCTTCAAATACGGAGCACCCCCTCATGGCGGCCTCGCCTATGGTCTCGACAGATGGGTTTCATTGTTCGCTGGTCTTGACAGCATCCGCGATTGCATAGCGTTCCCCAAAAACAATTCCGGACGCGACGTCATGCTTGACGCCCCGTCGCGCGTTGACCAGAAGCAGCTCGACGAACTCTCTCTGGACATCAGACCCTTGAATAAATAATATAATGGGAGAACCAACCACCACCACACACCACAGGTAATGGTGAAAGAAAAAAAGTAGGTAGTCAGAATTATTTTATATATGCCAGGCGCATTATTCTTTAATTTTGACTACCTACTTATGTTTCAAGACATCATAAGCCCTCTCTAAACGTGAATAAATGAAATATGGTTATTTGAAGGTAGCCTCCGCGGTGCCGAAAATTGAAATTGCAGATTGTCATTACAACACGAGCCAGATAGAAAATTTCATGGCCAAGGCAGAAGGTCTCGGCGCAGAAATCATTGTCTTTCCCGAACTTTGCGTGACGGGCTATAGCTGCCAAGACCTTTTCCAGCAGCAGCTATTGTTGGAAAAGGCAGAAGCCTCTCTGCTCCGCCTGATGGAGTTTAGCCGCAATCTGAAAATCGTCACCATCATTGGCGTCCCCTTGTCCCACAAAGGGCGACTCTTCAACCTGGCGGCAGTTTTGCAACACGGCAAGCTCCACGGTTTTGTTCCCAAGACCTATCTGCCGAATTACAAAGAATTCTATGAGCAACGCTGGTTCTCCTCCGGCGCAGACATCCGCGAGGGCGAAACCCTCAAGTTCTGCGGCCAAAACGTCCCCATCAGCCCCCGCCTCGTCTTTTCGTTTTCCGATATGAAGTTTGGCATCGAGCTTTGTGAAGACCTCTGGGCGCCCAATCCCCCCAGCACCGCCCTGTCGCTTTCTGGCGCAGAAGTCATTTTCAATCTCAGCGCCAGCAACGAGCAGGTCGGGAAGTCGGGCTACCTCGAAGACCTCATCCGCATCCATAGCGCACAATGTATCTCCGGATACGTATATAGCGGGGCAGGGTGGGGCGAGAGTTCGCAAGACCTCGTCTATGGTGGCCGCATCTATGTAGCAGAAAACGGGCGCATGCTCAAGTGTGGCGAGCGCTTCCTGATGGACGAGCAGATGGTCATGTCGGAAATCGACGTTGAATATCTGAGAAACGAGCGCCGCGTCAACACCTCCTTCCGTGCCGCCTGCGGTGCCCTCCGGGAAACATACACCGAGATTGAACTCGAGCCCGCCGTCGCGTCAGACCGCGAGTTTGAACTCCACAGAGCCGTCAATCCGCTTCCCTTCGTCCCTCGTGGAAAAGAACTGGGCGCGCGGTGTGAAGAAATCCTCTGCATGCAGTCGGAAGGATTGTGCAAACGCATCGCCCACACCCATGCCAAAACCGTTGTCCTCGGCATCAGCGGCGGCTTGGATTCCACGTTGGCCCTCCTCGTCTGCGTTCATGCCTTCGACCGCCTCGGGCTCGACCGTAGAGGCATCATCGGAATCACCATGCCCGGCTTCGGCACCACCGACCGCACCTACACAAACGCCGTCAACCTCATGAAGAGTCTGGGCGTGACCATCCGCGAAATCGGCATCGCCGAAGCATGTAAGCAACATTTCAAAGACCTAGGCCACGACATCAGCAGCCACAACGTCGTCTATGAAAACGGGCAGGCCCGTGAGCGCACCCAAATTCTCATGGACGCAGCCAACCAGATGAACGGCCTCGTCGTTGGCACGGGCGATCTGAGCGAACTCGCGCTCGGATGGGCCACCTACAACGGCGACCACATGAGTATGTACGGCGTCAACGCCAGCATCCCCAAAACCCTCGTCAGGCATCTCGTTGAGTGGGTGGCAATGAACGTCGTCGACGAATACAGCCGCGAAACCCTCCTCGACATCATCGACACGCCAATCAGTCCCGAACTCATCCCCGCCGATGAGCAAGGCCAGATCACGCAGAAGACAGAAGACCTCGTTGGCCCCTACGAGCTCCACGACTTCTTCCTCTATCAGGTGCTCCGAAATGGCTTCCGTCCCTCAAAAATCTTCTTCCTGGCGAAAAAGGCATTTAGCCACACCGACGGCCAGACGGGAGAATATTCAGACGACGTCATAAAACATTGGCTCAAAACGTTTTTCAGGCGTTTCTTCGCGCAGCAGTTTAAGCGTAGTTGCCTCCCCGACGGTCCCAAAGTGGGGAGTTGCTGCCTGAGTCCGCGAGGCGACTGGCGCATGCCGAGCGACGCCTCGTCGAGAGAATGGATGGACGAGTGCGAGAATCTGTAGCCACTGCGCGTTTTTTTTGAGCCAAACAACATGGCGGTTGCGGTGTCGCCCCCCTGGGAAATCCTCGCGCCCGAGCGGCCCCGCAATTGAAACATGACCTGGCTTTCCCGCGCAGGGTCGCAGACAAGGCACCCCAAAAACAATCCCCCACCTACTTCATAATTGAATTTTGCCCCCTTGGCACGCCCCTTGATTTTTTGAAATCCGAAAAAGAATGATAGACAGAGAAACCATAGAACGCATCATGAGCGCCGCCGACATCGTCGATGTCGTGAAAGAATTTGTCACCCTCCGCAAGGCAGGCGTCAACTATAAAGGCCTTTGCCCGTTCCACAACGAAAAGACCCCCAGCTTCGTGGTTTCCCCGTCGAAGCAGCTCTGCAAATGCTTCTCATGCGGCAAAGGCGGAAACGTGGTCCATTTCGTGATGGAACACGAGCAGATGAACTATCCCGAAGCCCTTCGCTGGCTTGCCAAGAAATACGGCATAGAAATCCAGGAAAAAGAACTGACGAATGAAGAGCGTGCCGCGCAGTCGGTGAGAGAAAGCATGTTCGTCCTAAACGAGTGGGCCAACAAATATTTCGAAGAAACGCTCCACAACCATGTCGACGGCGTTGCCATCGGCATGGCCTATTTCCGGCAGCGCGGACTGCGCGACGACATCATTCGCAAATTCCATCTCGGCTATTCCCTTCCCGTGCGCGATGCCCTCGCCAAGGCCGCCCTCGCCAAGGGCTTCAGCGAAGAGATGCTGGAGAAAACCGGACTCTGCTACCGCACCGACGAGGGACGCCTGCTCGACCGCTACCACGCCCGCGTCATCTTCCCCGTGCAAACCGTTTCGGGCATGACCGTCGCCTTCGGTGGACGCACCCTCTCGGCCGACAAGAAAGTGGCGAAATACGTCAATTCCCCTGAGTCGGAAATCTATAGCAAAAGCCGCGAGCTCTATGGCCTCTACCTCGCCAAGCACGCCATCGTCAAGCAAAACCGCTGCTACCTCGTTGAGGGCTATATGGACGTCATCGCCATGCACCAGAGCGGCATAGAAAACGTTGTCGCCTCCAGCGGCACCTCCCTCACGGAGGGGCAGATACGCCTGATCCACCGCTTCACCGACAATATCACCGTGCTCTACGATGGCGACTCCGCCGGCATCCATGCCAGCCTGCGTGGCATCGACATGCTGCTTGCAGAAGGACTGAACGTCAAAGTCCTCCTGTTGCCCGATGGCGACGACCCCGACAGCTTCGCCCGTAAGCACTCGGCCGCCGACTTTCAAAACTACGTCGAAACCCGCCAGGTCGATTTCATCCGCTTCAAAACCCGCCTGTTGCTCAACGACGCCGCCGACGACCCCGTCAAGCGGGCCTCCCTCGTGCAAGACGTTGTCAACAGCATCGCCGTCATCCCCGACGGCATCGTCCGTCAGATGTACGTCAGTGAATGCGCCCGCCTGCTCTCCGCCCCAGAGCAGCTCGTCGTTTCCGAAATCGCCAAAATCAGGCGTGGCGCAGCAGCATCCCCCCGCCCCGGTGCCGACGCCCCTGCCGCCGCCACAGCCACAGGGGAAGAAAACGCCCCCGCCGCCGAAGCCATAATCCCCGGCGCCTCCCCAATCGTCAAAGAAGAAGAAATGCTCATCGCCGCCGTCCTTCGCTACGGCGAGCGCCCACTCACAGCCGCTGGCGACCCCCTCCCCAGCGAAGCGCCCGCCAGCGTAGCCCGCTACGTCAGCAACAGCCTCGCCGCCGACGCCATCACGTTTCGCTCCCCCCTCTTCCGCCAGGTGCTCCAGGAAGCAGCCAGCCTCACCCTGCCGCCTGGCGAAACCGCCCTCAGCCATTTCCTTGCCCATCCCAACCCCGAAGTCAGCAGCCTCGCAGCGCGGCTGGGCACCGACAAATACGTCCTCTGCCAGAGCCAGCGCCAAGGATTTGTCAAAGACGAAGACCGCCTCGGCGAACTCGTTCCGCGTCTGATCCACGATTTCAAAAACACCTTCATCAAGCGCGAAATGAAAAACATCCTCCTCGAGCTCTCCAAGCCCGAAAACCAGACCGACGCCGCCAAGTGTCGCTCGCTCATGGAGCGCTACAAGGAAATGTGTGAAATCGAAAAACAATTTGCCCAAGTTCTGGGCGACCGTGTGCTCAACACCTAATACGCCTCCCTTCCTCCCTTCTCCCCTCCGATGAGAGGAGAGAACAGGGGAGACGCACCGCTGCAAACCACCTTCCCCCTCTCCACCAACAATCCCTCCGCGAAAACATGACAAACCCCTCCATTCCCCTCCGCCTGCTCGCCCTCAGCCTCCTCCTCTCCGTCCTCCCCGTCCTTCGCGCGCAGACCGACCCCTACACGGCCTACATCGAGCGCTACAAGACCCTCGCCGTGCAGCAGATGTACAAATACGGCATCCCCGCCAGCATCACCCTCTCCCAGGGCCTCCTCGAGAGCGGCGCCGGGAAGAGCCTCCTTGCCGCCAAGGCCAACAACCATTTCGGCATCAAGGCAGGCCCCTCGTGGACCGGCCCCGTCATGCTGAAAGACGACGATGCCGTTGGAGAGAAATTCCGAGTCTATCCAAACGTTCTTGCCTCCTATGAAGACCATTCCCTCTTCCTCTCCCGGGGCCGCCGCTATGCCTCCCTCTTCGCCCTCGAGCGCGACGACTACAAAGGCTGGGCCCACGGACTCAAATCTGCAGGCTACGCCACCAACCCCCGATACGCCCATCTGCTCATCGGCCTCATAGAGCGCTACGGCCTCCATCGCTACGACCATTTTTCGCGCCATGCCGCCTCCGCCCTCGTGACGAACGAGTCGTCTGCCGCCCCCTCCGCCCTCGTCTCCACCTCCGCCGACGAGCGCCGTGTTTACCGTTGCAACAAGCGTTTCTATGTCGTGGCCCTTCCCGGCGACACCTACGCCTCCATTGGCAAATGGGCCGGCAAATCCGAGCGCCGTCTGCGCCGTTACAACGAAGTGCCGCGCCGCGCCACACTCTCTCCAGACGACGTCGTCTTTCTGGAAAAGAAAAGGAAAAAAGCCGCCCGTGTGTTGAAACACACGTACCACACCGTACGTCCCGGCGATTCCGTTCACGCCATTTCGCAGCGCTACGGCATGCGCGTTGAAACGATCTACAAGAACAACGGCATACCTCTCGGCGGCCCCATAGCCGTTGGACAGAAACTCAGAATACGATAAGGAGAGAGTGCCGAACACATGCGCCCTACGTATATATACTGCTTTTATCCCAAAGAGAACTTTAATGATAGGAAAATAGCATTGGGGATTCCAGAAATCCTTTACAATGTCATCGACTCGCGGCCGCGAGTAGCACTACCTTCGGCCGCGATTCGTGCTACCTTCGGCCGCGAGTAGCACTACCTTCGGCCGCGATTCGTGCTACTTTCGGCCGCGAGTAGCACGAATTGACTATAACTGATTTTACTTTACACTTTTCTTGTTGTTTTACTAAATTACTTC
>OHOR01000406.1_pt1 | contig 20334 bp, 17 predicted proteins | sample 1569911 | NCBI WGS metagenome assembly OHOR01 (sample SAMEA3879517, study PRJEB24766) | human gut metagenome | biome: human-associated habitat; feature: feces | place: USA | collected 1985/1987
ACGCCCTGATTAACAGTCAGGTGTTCTACCGGCTGAACTATCGGGGAATTAAGATTGGTAAGTCAACCAACGAAGATTATTATACTCGCATGGCAATTATTTGTCAACAGTTTTTTTAGAAAAATTTATAAGTATTTTGGGAAGGCGATAAATGCGCGGAATTTAGGAGATGAAATGCCTATATAGAATTAAGGCAAGTGATATGAAAGGCGAGGGAAAGATAGTCTTGATGTGTTGCCTTAAAGGCATCGCTTTTCGCCTTTACTTAATGCAGAAAGTGAAGAAAGCAGGAAGAGCTAAAATTTTTAGACAAATAGTAGGCGCTTTTAAGGTTTTATGCTATAATATCCTTAATGATATAAACTACATGTGTAAAGGAGTGTTCCCCATGGAAGAAGCTGTATTATACGCTGTGGAAAACAATATTGCGACGATTACTATGAACCGTCCGAAGAGCCTGAATTCAATGAATGACGCGCTGATTGACGGTTTGCATGCTGCCATTACCAAGGCTGCGGCCGACGCTGAGGTGCGTGCTATCGTACTTACCGGCAACGGCAAAGCATTTTGTGCCGGCGGTGATCTGAGCTATCTGAACGGCTTGGAGGGCGTTGCTGCCAAGAAGGACTTTATCGCTAAGGTGGGCGACGTTGCCAAACGCCTGACTACTATTCCTAAACCTGTTATTGCTTATATCAATGGCGTTACTGCCGGTGCCGGCGTTAACCTGATGCTGGCCTGCGACCTGGTGTATGCATCTGCCAAGGCACGCTTTGGCGAAAGCTTTGCCAAGGTTGGCCTGATTCCCGACTGCGGCGGCTTGTATTTCCTGCCAAAGGCTATCGGTGTGCTGAAGGCTAAAGAGCTGATGTTTACCGGTGATCTGATTGACGCTGCAACTGCCAAAGAACTTGGCATGCTGAACGATGTTTATGAAGACGAAGAGCTGAAGGATAAGGTTTACGCTATGGCTGCACGCTTGGCAGCAAGCGCTCCGCTGTCTATCAGCCTGACGAAGAAATATCTCAATGACCATGACCTGACTCTGGACGAGGTGCTGGCAATCGAAGAAACTACCCAGGCGCTGCTGATGGGTACCGATGACTGCAAGGAAGGCATTGCTGCCTTCTATGAAAAGCGTGCGCCACAATTCACAGGCAAATAAGAAAATAATCAGCAGAAAAAAGTAAATGTTTACGGAACTGTCACATAATTTATACTGATGGTTCCGTTTTCTTTTTGACGTAGGAATACAAGATGTTGTATAATAAATTTATTGATAAATTTTTCTCGGAGGAAAGTATGCTCGATTTTAGTACAATGATCTATCGCATTCCTGCGCTGCTGTTTGCGATTACGATACACGAATATGCCCATGCGCAATGTGCGGACAGCATGGGTGACCCGACTGCGCGTTATATGGGACGCATGACCTTCAACCCGATGGCGCATCTGGACCCGTTGGGCGCGATTCTGCTGGTGGTAGCCGGCTTCGGCTGGGCTAAGCCCGTAGAAATTAACCCCAGCAATTTCCGCAACCGCCGCGAAGGTATACTTAAGGTTTCCTTTGCCGGTCCCGCAGCCAACCTGTTTTTGTGCTTTCTCGCAGCATTCTTCATGACGTTTTTAAATCACTTCGGTCTTTTGAGTGATGGCGTTTACCGCTTTTTGCTGTGGATGCAGTTATATAATGTATGGTTTGCCTTCTTCAACCTGATTCCGGTTCCGCCGTTGGACGGCTCCAAGATTCTTTCGGAGCTTTTGCCGCCGTCTATGGCCTGGAAGTTTGACAATCTAGTGGGACGCTACGGCTTTTATATTCTGATTGCTTTGGTGTTCACCGGTATTACAGGTGCGATTATCAGACCGCTTGCCGCAGGCTACATGATGCTGGTAAACGGTATATTGGGTTTAGTGTTCTAAGCCATGGCTGATTTATCGTTGAAGCTGACTGCGTTCGAAGGTCCGCTGGATTTGCTCCTGCACCTTATCGAGCGTGATAAAGTAGATATTTATGATATTCCCATCGCTGCGGTTACGGAGCAGTATATAAGCTATCTGCGCAGCATGAGTGAATTTGATATGGAGGTCGCCAGTGATTTTCTGGTGATGGCCGCAACGCTGTTGCAGATTAAATCGCGCATGCTGCTGCCCAAGCAGTCCGCTGAGGGCGAGGAGGAGGAAGCAGACCCGCGCCAACAGCTGGTGGAGATGCTGGTGGAATACCGCCGCATCAAGCGTGCCGCTGCTGCTTTGGCAGATATGAAGCAGAGCGCTGACCTGTACTGGCAGCGTGAGCCGATGTTCGGCAATCTGGTGGAGCGCACTATTGCTCCCTGTACGGTGCAGCAGTTATTGAAGGCTTTGGCAGGTATGACGACTGCGCCTGATGGCAGACCGGCAGCCTTTATCGAGCCGCAGGCCTATAGCGTGCAGGATAAAATGGCAGATATTCTGCAAAAACTGCAGCGTCAGCCGCAGGGCTTTATGCTGAATGAGATTTTTACCGCAGGCAGCCCTGCCGAGAAGGTGGCCTGCTTTTTGGGTGTGTTAGAGCTGCTGAAGCTGGGGTTGATTACTATCAGCCAGGCACAGCGCTTTGCACCGATTTATATCTTCGGCAAGCAGGGACAGGAGGAAGCAAACGATGTATCTTGACAAAATGACAGGAGCACTGGAAGCGGTGCTGTTTGCTGCAGGTGAGCCTGTTTCTGTGGCGGAGCTTGCGGACCTTCTGCAGCTGGAAAAGCCGCAGGTGTGGGAGCTTGTTTCGGAGCTGAAGCAATCCTACGAGGCGGAAAGCAGGGGATTGATGCTGCGTGAAACAGCAGGCTGCTTTCAGCTGGTAACCAAGCCGGTTTACTACAGCACATTGTTGGGCTTGGGACGCAAAAAGGAAGTAAAGCTGACGAATGCGTCTTTGGAAACCTTGGCGATTGTCGCTTTTAAACAGCCGGTGACGCGCGCAGAGATGGAAGCCATCCGCGGCGTAAAGGTTGACGGCGTACTCAATACACTGCTGGACCTTGGTCTGGTGGCGGAAGCAGGACGCAAAAAGGCCTTGGGCAACCCCATTTTATATGCTACGACAGGAAAATTTCTGATGGTGTTCGGACTGAACTCATTGGAGGAGCTGCCGCCGCTGGAAACGAAGCCTGAGGATGAGGCAGAGGCCGCGCAGCAGGTGCTGCAGCTTGATAATACATTAGAAGCAAAGGAAAACTGAGATAGATGGAAGAACGTTTACAAAAAATTCTGGCGGCAGCAGGCGTTGCCTCCCGCCGCGAAGCAGAAAAAATTATTACGGCAGGTCGCGTCCGCGTGAATGGTAAAATAGTTACCGAGCTGGGCTGCAAGTTTGATGCATCAAAGGTACGCATCAGCGTTGACGGCAAGCCGATCGCTCAAGAGGCCAAGGCATATTACATGTTCTATAAGCCGAGGGGAGTAGTCACCACGATGTCCGACCCGCAAAAGCGCCGCAGCATTGCCGATTTCGTGCAGAACCTGCCGGAGAGAGTTTTCCCGGTAGGCCGCCTGGACTTCAATACCGAAGGACTGCTGCTGCTGACGAATGACGGTGCGCTGGCACAGGCGCTGATGCATCCGAGCCATGAGGTTAATAAAACCTACCTCGTTAAGGTTCCGGGCATTGTGCCGCAGGAAAAGCTGGACCAGCTGCGCTTGGGCGTAAAGCTGGAGGACGGTCCGACCGCTCCGGCGATTGTCAACCTGCGTGATTATGATCATGAGCGTGGCTTTACGCTTTTTGATATCACCATCCACGAGGGACGTAACCGCCAGATTCGCCGTATGTGCGACGCTATCGGCTTCCCGGTGCGCGATTTGAAGCGCATCAAGCTGGGACCGCTGCAGCTGAGCAATCTGGGACGCGGCAAGTTCCGCAGCCTGAGCGAGCAGGAATTATCTCAGCTCAGAAAGGCGGCTAAGCTATGACGCGAGTTGCGATTGTAGGCGGCGGCGCGGCAGGCCTGTTGGCAGGTATTGCTGCAGTCTGGGGCGGAGCGCAGGTAACGATTTATGAAAAAATGCGTGTGCCGGGCAAGAAAATGCTCATCACCGGCAAGGGACGCTGCAACATTACCAACGCTTGCGAAATCCCCGATTTCATAAAAAATCTGCCCGGAAACGGAAGATTTTTAAATAGTGCTTTACATAGGTTCACAAATGATGATATAGTATTGCTGTTGGAGAGTAACGGATTGCCGACGAAGGTTGAACGCGGCGGCCGTATTTTCCCGGTAAGCGACAAGGCGAAGGATGTAGTTGATACGCTGGTAAGGATTTATACCGAGGCCGGCGGCAAGCTGCAGACTGACACCAAGGTTATTGATATCATGGTCAAGGAAGGCCATGTGTACGGCGTGCGTACGGTCAACGGCGTGTACGAGGCAGACAGAGTTATTCTGGCTGCGGGCGGCGCCTCCTATCCGGGCACAGGCAGCGACGGCGGCGGCGCAAAGCTGGCAAAGAAGCTGGGGCACACTATTGTACCGCTGAAGCCTTCTCTGATTCCGCTGGAAAGCGATTATCCTTATGTTGATGACCTGCAGGGTTTATCTTTGCGCAACGTGCAGGCAACACTTTTGGCCGACGGCGTAAAGCTGGGCAGTGAATTTGGTGAGATGCTGTTTACACATTTCGGTGTTTCCGGTCCGATTGTGCTTTCGCTGAGCAATCTTGCCGCAGACGCTTTGGCTGCAGGTAAGGATGTAGAGCTGGAGGTTGACCTGAAGCCTGCGCTGAGCGAGGAAAAGCTGGATGCACGTATTCAGCGCGATTTTGTACAGTACAGCCGTAAGCAGGTGCTCAACGGCATGAAGGATTTGCTGCCGCAGCGACTGATTCCCGTTGTGCTGGATATGTCCTACGTTGATGAAAACAAATTCATCAACCAGGTTTCGCGCGAGGAGCGTCACAGACTGCTGCAGACGCTGAAGCACTTTGTGATTACTATTTCCGCAACACGTCCGATTGCAGAGGCTATCGTTACCGCAGGCGGCGTGAGCGTGAAGGAGATTGACCCCAAGACCATGGAATCCAAGCGCATCAAGGGCTTGTACTTTGCAGGCGAGGTTATGGATGTTGACGGCTATACCGGCGGCTATAATCTGCAGGCGGCCTTCAGCAGCGGTCATGCTGCGGGCGAAGCGGCGGCTGCGGAAGAATAATTCATAAATTTGACTTAAATTAGGCTATCCATATGCATGTAAAACATGGTATTATATAGATAGCTAATACATTATAAAGTGTGGTTATGTAGAATGAAGAAAATTGTTGTGGCAATTGATGGTCCCGCAGGTGCAGGCAAAAGCACTATTGCGAAGCTGGCTGCCGAAAAATTAGGCTATGCCTATATTGATACCGGTGCCATGTACAGAAGCGTAGCCTGGAAGTTTTTGCAGACAGGCAAACCTTTTGACGAGGACTTTATCAGCGGCTTATCCAAAACTATGCTGATTGACTTCAAACCGGAGGCAAAAATCAACCATGTTTTTGTGGACGGTACCGAGGTTACTGATGCTATCCGTACTCCCGAGGTGACGGCGATTGTATCGCGTGTTGCTGCTATCGGAGCGGTGCGTGAGGCAATGGTAGACCAGCAGCGCCGTATGGGCGAGGCAGGCGGTGTCCTGATGGACGGCCGTGATATCGGTACTGTTGTTTTCCCGAACGCACAGCTGAAAATTTTCCTTACTGCTTCGGTTGAAGAAAGAGCGCGCCGCCGCTATGCGGAAATGGTGGCCAAAGGTCAGCAGGTTGATCTGCAGCAGCTGCAGGCAGATATTGCCGAGCGCGACAAGCAGGATAGCGAGCGTGCTATCAGTCCGCTGCGTCAGGCAGAGGATGCCTTGCTTCTGGATACATCCGATATGGGCATCAGCGAGGTTACCGATAGAATTTTACAGCTGGTGCAGGAGCGCGCACAATGATTTATACCTTAGTGAAGAATCTCTTTAAAATTCTTTTTACCATCTTTTTGCGATTGAAGGTAGAAGGAACAGAAAATATTCCCAAGGATGGTCCGCTGGTTATAGCGAGCAACCATCTGAGTCTGCTTGATCCGCCTGTACTTGGTACGGCAGCAACCCGTAAGGTCCACTTTATGGCCAAGGAAGAGCTGTTTGTGCCGGTTCTGGGCACTATCTATAAAATTCTGGGTGCTTTCCCGGTGCGTCGCGGTGGTGCGGACCGTGCTGCAATCAAGCATGGTATTGATATCCTGGAAAGCGGTCAGGTGCTGGCGATTTTCCCCGAGGGAACACGCAGCAAGACCGGTGAGCTTGGCAAGGCTCAGCCCGGAGCGCTGATGATGGCGAGCAAGGCGAAGGCAACCATCGTGCCGGCCTGCATCATCGGTACCGATTACAAGCGTCACGGCCGTATATGGCCGAAGGTGACGGTGCGCTTTGGCAAGCCGATGCCTTTTCCTGAGGACGCTGTGGTCAACAAAGAATTTTTGCATGCAATGACTGAAAAGCTGATGCAGCACATTGCAAAGCTGCAGGCAGGTGAAGATGTATAATGGAAATTAAGGTAGCAGAGCACTGTGGTTTTTGCTATGGTGTGAAGCGCGCGGTGGCGTTGGCCCAAAAGGCTGCGACCGACCGTGTGCAGGGTGCAACGCTGGGACCATTGATACACAATCCCCAGCTGATTGCCGAGCTTGCATCGCAGGGCATTGCCTGTAAAGACAGCCTGGAGCAGTTTGCTCCCGGTGAAACGGTTATCTTCCGTTCACACGGCGAGGGGCCTGAAACCTACGCGCAGGCAGAAAAACAAGGGCTGACAATTCTGGACGCAACCTGTCCGAATGTGCGCCTGGCACAGCAAAAGGCTGCTCAGGCAGCAGCTGATGGCTATTTTCCTGTAATAGTCGGAGAAAAAAATCATCCGGAAGTAAAAAGTATTTTAAAATGGGCAGGAAAAAACGCTATCTGTGTAGAATGTATAAAAGATATCTCTTATGTACCGCGCCAGGAGCGTTATGGAGTAATCATCCAGACGACTTTTGAGCTGCAGAAATTTAATGATATATTGCAGGCACTGCAGGAGCAGCGCCCGGGAGAATACCGTGTGGAGCGCACTATCTGTCTGGCGACAGCGCAAAGACAGCAGGCGGCTGTAAAGCTGGCTGCAGAGTCGGATGCCGTTATCGTCATCGGCGGACGCAACAGCGCCAACACAAGACATCTTTTCGAGCTGGTGCAAAAGCATTGCAGGCAAGCATATCATATAGAGACTGCCAGCGAACTGAGCAGCGATATGCTAAGGGGTTGCAATAAAATAGGAATCACGGCAGGAGCATCGACTCCGGACCGTTTAATTAAGGAGGCTATTTTAGTAATGGAAAACATGGATTTTGAAAGCATGCTCAACGAAAGTATGGAGGTAGAGGTATATCCTGGCAAAGTTGTCAACGGTACCGTTATTCAATTGGATAAAGACGGCGTTTATGTATCTTTTGGATATAGACATGATGGTCTGATTCCTTATTCCGAATGGTCCCAGACCGAATCTGCTGAAGAACTGCAAAACTCCATCAAAGTTGGCGACGAAGTAGAAGCTAAGGTTGTTCCTGGCAGCACCAAGAGCGATTTCGTTCGTCTGTCCAAAATCAAAGCAGAGCGCGACGCAGCATGGAAAAATGTTGCTGAGCTGCCCGAAGGCGAAAAACGCCCGGCAACCGTTAAAGTTCTGCGCATCATCAAAAACAAAGCTAAAAACATCGTTGGTCTGGGTGTTGCAGTTGAAGGTGTTGAAGGCTTCATGCCCGCATCTCATGTTGAACTGCGCCGCGTAGAAGACTTCACCGGTTATATCGGCAAAGAGCTGGAAGCTGAAATCATCGAAGTTGACCTGGAGAAAAAACGCATCGTTGTTTCCCGCCGCGACCTGCTGAGAACTGAAGCTGACGCTAAACGCAAAGCTTACAAGGAAGCTAAAGAAGCTCGCATTGCTGCTGCTAAAGAAGCACGCGCTGCTGCTGAAGAAGCTGCTTACAACTCTGTTGAAGAAGGCAAAGTATACACCGGTAAGGTTGTAAAAGTTGCTGAATTCGGTCTGTTCGTTGAAATCGGCGAAGGCCTGGTTGGCTTGGTTCACAATACCGAGCTGTCTTGGGACCGTAGCGTAAAAGCTGCTGACGTTGCTAAAGAAGGCGACGAAGTAACCGTTCTGGTTAAGAGCATCGACCGCGAAAACAAACGCGTTGCTCTGAGCATCAAAGCTACTCTGGAAGATCCCTGGAAGGTTGAAGCTTCTCAATTTCACATCGGCGACATTCTGGATGTAGAAGTTGTTCGTCTGCTGGCTTTCGGCGCTATCGTTAAACTGAGCGACAAGGTTGAAGGTCTGGTTCACATTTCCGAAATCGCTCCTGAGCGCATCGAAGCTCCGAGCGACGTTCTGGAAGTTGGCCAAGTTGTTAAAGCTGAAATCATTAAAATGGATCTGGACAGCAAAAAAATCGGCCTGAGCATTTCTAAAGTTAAACGTGATGCTGAAAAGAACGAATTCCGTTCCTACATGGGCAGCAAAAAATCTCACCTGAGCCAAAACCTATCCGAGCAGCTGGAAAGCCTCGAAAAATAATTGGAGAAGGATATGCAACGTGCAAAGCGTAAGCTAGAACATATTCAATATGCACTGGAGCTGGGCGACGGCCCGGCGGCAACGCACCTTGCTGATCTCCGCTTCTTACACAACTGTCTGCCGGAGATTAATCCGGCAGACTTTGTTTTATCTGTAGAAATTTTAGGCAAACGTCTGCGTTTGCCTTTTTTCATTGATGCTATTACCGGCAGTACAGATGCGGTGACGGAGATTAACAGAAAGCTGGCGCAAGTGGCGGCAAGAACCGGTATCGGTATGGCTGTAGGCTCGCAATTCGGCGCTGTGCGTGACGGCAGCGGTATCGCGAGCTATACTGTGGTACGCGAGGAGCTTGCCGAAGGTCTTGTTATCGGCAACATCAGCGCACTTGCTACGCCCGCGCAGGCGCAGGCTGCCATTGACATGCTGCAGGCTGACGCGCTGGAGGTTCACCTGAACGCTGCGCAGGAGCTGTGGATGGCCGAGGGCGACAAGGATACCTGCGGACTTTTGGCAAACCTGGTGCAGATTCGTGATGCTGTGAGCGTGCCTGTTATTGTTAAGGAAACAGGCTGCGGTATTGCTGCAGAGCAGTACGAGCTTTTGCTGGAACAGGGCTTTACAGCCTTTGACTGTGCCGGCGCAGGGGGGACGAACTTCCCGGCGATTGAGGCAAAGCGTCAGGGGATTGAGCTGACGGAGGAGTTTGCTGCCTGGGGTGTGCCTACGTGCTGGAGCTTGCTTGACGCGCAGCAGACACTGCCGGAAAACGCACTGTTGCTGGCAAGCGGCGGCATCCGTACAGCCGGGGACGCAGCACGTGCCTTCGCTCTGGGTGCGGACGCGGTGGGTATTACCGCACCGCTTTTGCGTTTGGTCATGGAGCAAGGTGTTGATGCTGCCGTAGATTATGTGCATTCACTGGCGGAAGGACTGCAAAAGTACATGCTGCTTTTGGGCTGCCTGACGCCGAAGGAGCTGCGTGACGTTCCGCTGATTGTGACGGGAGAAACGCGTGACTTTATTGCCAGCCGCGGCTACGAGCTGGCTAAGCTGTGCAGATGGCGCAGAGGATAGAAGAAGAAGAGGATAGAAAAACTGCGGAGCAGGCGAGAGCTTGCTCCGCAGTTTTTAGTGAGAAAACCGTTCTAAGTTACTTATGACTTTTACTTCTTTACCTCTAAACGTAATACCATATTTGTAAATTGTATGTACATTACGAGCGAGAAATTCTGTATCGTATTTTTTATCTAAATGGAATTTGTGTAATGAGGATTTGTCGTTGGAGAGGTTGAGCAGAGTAGATGTTATTTATTAACAAATTCCATAGCATACTATCTGCGAGGGCATGAAAGCTTGCGCAGATTTTTTCTCGCCAACTACATGCAACTACAAAATAGACTTCGTGATAGTTGGTGAAGCTTATGGATATTTGTAATTAGAGCTTCTAAAATAAGAAGGAAAAACAACATACTTGAAAATAAATTCCGAGATGGGAATATAATTTGATTTTCAAAACATAATGTGCTATACTCGGAGAAAGGAGGGATAGAGCTATGGTTGAAAGAAAAGAATACCTCGAACAGCTTTGGGAGTGGAAAGACGAGCACATCATTAAAGTTGTGACGGGAATTAGACGTTGTGGTAAATCGGTGCTTCTGGAACAGTTTAAGGACAGACTTCATTTAGCTGGCGTGGAAGCAGAACAGATTATATCAATCAACTTTGAAGACCTAGAGTTTGAAGAGCTTTTGGATTATAAGGTACTTTATCGTTATATAAAAGAACGTCTGTGCAGCGATAAAATGACATATATATTTTTGGATGAAATTCAGAACGTGCCTGATTTCCCCAAAGTAGTAGATAGTCTATATGTAAAGAACAACACGGATGTATATATTACGGGTTCAAATTCGTATTTGCTTTCAAGTGAACTGGCAACCCTTTTGTCTGGAAGGTATGTGGAAATATCAATGCTTCCCCTTTCTTTCCGTGAGTATGTCACTGTGACGGGGAGACCGCAAGAAGATGCTTTTTCAGAATATATGCAAACGGGAGGACTTCCGTATGTTGCGGTGATGAACCGTACGGATGAAAAAGTAAATCAATATCTGGAGGGAATCTACAACACCGTTATTGTTAAAGATATTGAGGAACGCCAGGCAAGAAAAGAAAAAGATGCAGGTAAACGTAAAATCACAGATATTGCACTACTGAAGACCATTGCACGCTATTTGGCAAGTGTAATCGGCAGTCCGATTTCTATAAAAAGCGTAACCGATTACTTAATCTCTTCTGGCAGAAAGATTTCCCCGAATACGGTTAGTGATTATGTAGAGGCTTTGACTGAATCATTTGTCTTTTACCCAGCTGAAAGATTTGATATTGTGGGGAAACAGCTTTTGAAAGCCAATAAAAAGCTGTATATGGTTGATCTGGGACTTCGCAATCATATTCTTCCAAGAAAACGGTATGATTTGGGCTTTTCCATTGAGAATATTGTATATTTCGAGCTTTTACGGCGAGGCTATAAGGTCAATATTGGAAAGTTTGGCTCAACTGAAGTGGACTTTGTCGCTCAGAAGCAAGGAATATTAACTTATTATCAGGTTACAGCTAATATGACTGCTGAGGAAACATTTGAACGAGAGATGCGTCCGCTACGGGGAATACAAGACAATTATGAGAAAATCGTCTTGACGCTTGATCGCTTCTCCCTCGGAAATTATGAAGGCATAAAAGTTGTGAATGTCATTGACTGGCTGCTGGGGATATAGAAGAGTATTGAATGGCATTTATAATAATTTGTCATCTAAGTACTAATTTACACAATAAAAGCTTCCAGACCTGCTTTCATGGCTCGTCCGGAAGCTTTTAGCGTATATAGCGTCCCCTTTTTGCATTCTTCAAGCTAATATGATATAATAATTTGACGACTAATCTTTTCACGGTTGATTATCTGCATTTGTTTAAGGAGTTGGAATGGTAGGACTTATTAGAGGTGTACGCAAGAACAGTTTGGCAGCGGACGCAGGCATCAAGGCCGGCGAAAAGCTGTGCAGCGTAGACGGCGTACAGGTTAAGGATATAATTGAATTGAGCTTCTATACCTCCGATTACGAGGTTGATCTGGAGATAGAGGCCACCGATGGCACACGCCGTCAGGTACATATAGAAAAATATCCGGATGAGGATCTTGGCCTGGAGTTTGATTCCGCAGTTTTCGACAGAGTTGCGACCTGCTACAATAACTGTGTTTTCTGCTTTGTTGACCAGATGATTCCCGGTATGCGCCCGGGTCTGTATGTGCGTGATGACGATTACCGTCTGTCCTTCTTATATGGTAACTTCATTACACTCACCAATATGAAGGATGAAGATTTTGAACGTATTATCCGCACGCATCTTACGCCGCTGTATGTTTCGGTACACGCTACCGACCCGCAGGTGCGCTGCCAGATGATGCACAACCGTTTTGCCGGTCAGCTGATGGAGCGCCTGCAGCTTTTGTTCGATGCGGGCATTCAGGTGCATACGCAGATTGTCTGCTGTCCCGGTTATAACGACGGCGAGATTCTTGCCAAGAGCTTCCACGATTTGTATGCGCAGTATCCCAATGTACTGACTATGGCGGTTGTTCCCGTAGGTACTACTAAGCACCGCGAGCACCTGACACAGCTTGCTACCTTTACGAAGGAGCAGGCCGCAGAGGTTGTGGAGCAGGTGACCGCATGGCAGGAGCGCTGCCGTAAGGAAACAGGCAAGACGTTTATCTACTTGGGCGATGAATTTTATCTGCTGGCGGAAAAGCCTTTTCCTCCTACCGAATGGTACGACGGCTTCCCGCAGCTGGAAAACGGCATTGGCCTGACTGCCAACTTTATGCTGGAGTGGGACGAGGCGTTGGCGCAGATGCAGGACTTTCATCCTGCAGAGCCTGCGGTGATTCCCGTGGGTGAGGGCGCTTACCGTGTGCTGAAGCCTTTGATGACGAAGCTGAACAGCCAGTTCGGTTCGGAGCACCGCTTTGTACCTGTGCCCAACAGCTTTTTCGGTGGCAAGGTGAATGTTACAGGTCTTTTGACGGGCAGCGATATTCTGGCGAACGTTCAGGATAAGAAGATTATTCTGCCGGATGTGGTTTTGAATAACGATAAGCTGTTTTTGGATGATATGTCGCTGTCGCAGTTCAAGGAGCGTTACCCCGGCAAGGTAGAAATTGCCAAGGGTGCGAAGGAGCTGTTGCATTTATTATTGGAAAGATAGGTGAAGCGTATGCTGCAGGTTTATACAGGTACAGGCAAGGGCAAGACTACTGCCGCTTTGGGCGTAGCGCTGCGTGCCTCCGGTTATGGTATGAAGACGCTGATGCTTTCTTTTTTGAAGGATGATCCTGAGTACGGCGAGGCGCGGGCTGCAAAGAATCTGCCCTGGTTTACGCTGCGGCAGGTGGGACGCGACGCCTTTGTCAACTTCCGTAATCCCAATCCTATTGATTTAAAGATGTGCCGTGACGGCTGGAAAGAGGCGAAAGAGGCTATCAGCTCGCACGTTGCGGACATTATTATCCTCGATGAGCTGAATATTGTGCTTGCTACTCAGATGCTGCCGACGCAGGAGGTTGTCGATTTTTTGCGTGAGCATAAAAATAACGTTGAGGTTATTACTACTGGTAGAGGTGCACCGGAAGAGCTTATTAAAATTGCCGACCTTGTTACTGATATGAGCGAGGTTAAGCATTATTTCCACAAGGGAGTTAGTTCCAGAAATGGAATTGATCACTAGAGGCAACCCTTCCGTCTACTCGCTGACGCTCGTAGCCACCTCCGCTATACTAAGACCCATTTTCCGTTAGCGGAAAATGTTGGTCGTGTTATACTCGAAGAGTATTTCAGGGGAGATATAGTAGGCTCGATTTAAGATTACAGTTCGCCATTATCGCTAACCTCTATATGCTCCCTGAAAGGGAGCTGGCAAAATCATGTTAGTGATTTTGACTGAGGGTTGTGTTAGCGTTAAGGAAACTATAGGGAAATATCCCATAAATATACAAAAAATTTTACATTTCAATGATAGACACATTTTAAAAAATTTATTATGATGAAGGAGATTTGATTATGGCTAAACCGATAGTTGCTATAGTTGGACGTCCTAACGTAGGCAAATCTACTCTTTTTAATATTTTTGCCAACAGCAGGATTTCCATTGTTGAGGATACACCGGGTGTTACCCGCGACCGTCTGTATGCTACCGCCGAATGGCTGGACCACGAGTTTATGATGGTTGATACCGGCGGTATCGAAATCATGAACGCCGATGCTATTGCTGTTTCTATCCGTCAGCAGGCACAGATTGCGATTAAGGAGGCGGACGTTATTCTGTTCGTCTGCGATGCGCGCGCAGGCATTACTACCGAGGATGCTGACGTTGCCCGTCTGTTGCGTCAGTCCAAGAAGCCGATTGTTCTGGCTGTCAATAAGGCGGATTCTCCGAAGCAGGAGATGAATACCTTTGAATTCTATAATTTGGGTATCGGTGATCCGATTGCTGTTTCCGCGTCCAACCATTTGGGACTGGGCGATTTGCTGGATGCCGTTGTTGCCAAGTTCCCGTCCGATAAGATGGCAGGTGACCTGGAGGAGGAGGACGAAATCAAGGTTGCTCTGATTGGCCGTCCTAACGTAGGCAAGTCCTCTATTTTCAACGCACTGGTAGGCGAGGAGCGTTCTATCGTCAGTGATGTTGCAGGCACTACCCGTGATGCGATTGATACTCCGGTAGTACGCAACGGTCAGAAATACTTGTTCATTGATACCGCAGGCATGCGCCGCAAGGCTAAGGTTGACGAACCGATTGAAAAATACAGCGTTATGCGTTCTCTGCGTGCTGTTGACCGCAGTGACGTTGTGCTGATGGTTTTTGATGCTGTCGAGGGTGTTACCGAGCAGGATAAACGTATCGTCGGCTATGCTCATGAGGCAGGCAAGGCTGTTATTCTAGTTGTAAACAAGTGGGATTTGTACGAGAAGGACAATTCCTCCACTCTGCGTTACACCGAAACTCTGCGCAAGGAGCTTGTTTTCCTGCAGTATGCGCCGGTAGTTTTCGTTTCTGCCGTTACCAAGCAGCGTATTCACCGTCTGCCGGAGGTTATCTCCTATGTTGCCGAGCAGAACGCTATGCGTATCGCTACCAGTATTCTCAACCAGGTTATCGAGGACGCTGTGGCTATCAATCCGCCGCCGACCGAAAAAGGCAAGCGTCTTAAGATTCTTTATGTTACACAGGTCAAAATCAAACCGCCAACCTTTGTTATCTTCGTCAACGAACCGGAAATTATGCATTTCTCCTATCAGCGTTATCTGGAGAACAAACTGCGTGAGGCCTTTGGCTTTGAAGGCACACCTATTCAGATGATTATCCGTGGTAAGAACGAGGATGAATAAATAAAAGTCAGGTGATTTGTTATGTTCAATGAGGTGGGTATATTACATTTTCTGCTGGGCTTTGTGCTCGGTCATGTCTGTGGCTCTGTTCCCAGCGGCTTATGGCTGGTGCAGGCCTTTCACGGTATTGATATCCGTAATTACGGCAGCAAGAATATCGGCACGACGAATGTTTTCCGTACCGTCGGTCCCAAGACTGCGGTGCTGGTGCTGATTGCCGATGCCTTCAAGGGTATTCTCGCGGTTGGTATTATGAGTTATTTTTTCCACAATCCGCTGCTGGATGTGGTTACGGCTTTGGGTGCGCTTTTGGGACACAATTATTCGCTTTTTCTGGGCTTTAAGGGTGGCAAGGGCGTTGCGACCGCACTGGGCCTGTTGATTTTTATGATGCCTAAGGTTGCGGTGGCCAGCTTCGGTATCTGGCTGGTGTGCGTGCTGCTGACGCGCTATGTATCGCTCGGCTCCATTATGGCTGCCATCTTTACGCCGCCGCTGGCATGGTATCTGGGTTATCCCTCTGCCTATGTGATTTTCTCGGTGGTTGCTGCTTTCTTCGTTGTGCTGCGCCACAAGGAAAATATCCATCGTCTGCTCACAGGCACCGAAAGCAAAATCAAACCGGGCAATGCCAAGGATCTGCAGAAATAAAATATCGCTTCTACGCTGATGTAGGCCAATGCTTACATCAGCTTTTTTCATATATTAAAGCAGGATTTTTGTCTTGCCTAAAGAATATAATAATATTACAAGTATTTTAGGTGACTTGCAGTAAAATATATGCTGCAAGAAGGGAGGAACGAAATTGCGATTAGCAAAGCTTTTATATACAGCTGCCGTTGTCTGCGGACTGCTGCTGCCTTTGGGCGCTTCGGCCGCAGGCATTACCAATTATCCGCCGCTGGTGAACCCGTCGCACTGGACGGAGCAGAACAAGAGCGGTGATACGGTTATTCTGGATGCGAAGGGTGTGGCAGCCTTCAACGCCAAGGTGCGTGCTGCTTCCCGCAGTATGCCTGACTTGGCAAATTATCCTGCGACGATGAGCGGTGATGCGCTTAAAACGAGGATTATGGATTATTCCATCCTTGACGATGACCTGTATCTGCATGGCAATAAGGTGAGCGAAAACTATAAGAATATCCTGCGCAAACAGAGCAATATCAGTGCTATTCCCAAAAGCGTAGGCGTGCAATACGCAGTGACGGTGCGCCGTACCGCGGTGCGCGCGCTGCCTACGGGCGAGGGCCTGTATTATTACGCGGGTGACAGGGATTTTGACGCGCTGCAGGAAACTATGCTGGACCCCGGCGAGCCTGTGGCTGTGCTGCACACCAGTGCCAACGGTTATTTTTACTACGTGCAGGCAGTAAATTACAGCGGTTGGGTGAGCAAGTATAATGTAGCCATGACCGATAAGAACACCTGGAGCAGCTTTGTAAAGCCGCAGAAGTTTTTGGTTGTTACCGATGCGGAATATAACCTGAAAACGGACGGCGAGCAGGTGCTTTATCAGCAGGGTGCGCGCCTGCCGGTTGACAGTATGCAGAGCGATACCTATACGGTAATTGCACCGGTGCGCACTAAAGCAGGTCAGTTGCAGAAGCAGAAGCTGCTGGTGCCGAAGGCTGCCTCTGCCGTGCATTACGGTTATTTGCCTTATACAAGCAATAATCTGCTCAGCTCCGCCTTCAAATTTTACGGCAAGCCCTATGGCTGGGGCGGTTTGAAAAACAGCGTGGACTGCTCAAGCCTGGTGTTCAATGCTTACCGCACTGTGGGCATTGTGCTGCCGCGTAATGCCGACCAGCAGGAGCTTACCGCAGGCACGAAGAAAAAGCTCAGCGGCAGCTCACAGGAACGCGCCGCCATTATCAGCAAGCTGATGCCGGGTGCAGCACTTTATATGGACGGCCACTGCCTGATGTATATCGGCAATATCAACCAGACACCATACACGATTCACGCGCTGGGCTCTTATTTTTCCAAGGGCCGCCTGATGCGCGAGATGAAGGTGCTGGTGAGCGATTTGACGTTGCAGCGCGCCAACGGCAATACGATGCTTAACGAATTGCAGACTGCAATAGAATATAAATAATGATAGGAGAGTTCATGATATGTTAAACCAATTTCAATGCATTGCAGCGGAAGTCAACGCTGCGGCTTATAATGATGCGGACAGTATAGTCCTCTTTCTGTGCAAGGAATGTGCGGCGGCTATCGACAAGCTGGAGCTGCCGGAGGCAGCAGCCAAGGCGGCGAAGGCATATGCTGCCATGCATGACGATATTTATGATGCCGGCAGTGTATCTGAGCTGGTAATGCCGCAGGGTGAAAAGCTGCTGACGCTGCTTATTGCAGGCTGTGGCGAGGGCAAGGACTGCAAGCCCAACAATTTCCGTAAGGCTGCCGGCGCTGCTGCCCGCGCTTTGCACAAGGCTAAGGCGCAAAAGGCCGTACTGGCTGCGCCTATCCTGCTGAACGAAGCACGCAGCAAAAACCTGCAGGCGCTTGTTGAAGGCCTGTACCTCGGCGCGTACACCTTCAATCGCTTCAAGAGTGAAGCAAAGCAGGCACCGCTGTGCGAGGCTACAGTGCTGAGCGCTGTGCCGGAGGCGGTGGAAATCATTAACGATGCGGAAATCTCTGCGGAAGCAGTGTGCTATGCACGTGATCTGGTGAATAACCCCGGTAACGTGGTAACACCGCAAACCATGGCCGATGATGCCTTGAAGCTGGGGCAGGAGCTGCCGCTGGAAATAACCATCATGGACGAAACCCTGATGGAAGCAAGAGGCATGCATGCATTGCTGGCAGTAGGACAGGGCAGTCATAATCCTCCGTGCCTTGTTGCCTTACGCTACAATGGCAACGGTGACGCTCCCTATACAGCCTTTGTAGGCAAGGGCATCACCTTCGACAGCGGCGGTATTTCCATTAAGCCTGACGATAACATGGGCGAGATGAAGGACGACATGACGGGTGCAGGCGCTGTGCTCGGCGCTATGCGTGCCATCGCACGTTTAGGCCTGAAATGCAACGTTATCGGTGTGCTGGCCTGCGCGGAAAATATGCCTGACGGCAAGGCGCAACGCCCCGGAGACATCGTGCGTGCAGCCAACGGCAAGACCATCGAGGTTGTTTCCACCGATGCGGAAGGACGCATGGTGCTGGCGGACGCAGTCTGGTATGCCTGCCAAATGGGTGCCAAGAAGGTTATCGACATCGCAACGCTCACCGGTGCGGTAATCATCGCATTAGGTAACGAAACCAGCGGTATTGTGGCCAATGACGACGAGCTGGTGGAGCAGATTAAACTGGCAGGACGCATGGCCGGTGAAAACTACTGGCAGCTGCCTTCCCTGCCCGAATGCAAGGAGGCCATCAAGAGCGACGTTGCGGACCTGCTCAACAGCGCAGGACGTGCCGGAGGCTGCATCACCGGCGGTCTGTTCATCGGCGAATTCGTCGACAAGGATATTCCGTGGGCGCATCTGGATATCGGCGGCACATCCACCGCAACCAAGACGGAGGGCTTCAAGGTTAAAGGCGGTACTGCCTTTGGCACTATGACGCTTATCAAGCTGGCAGGTATGCTGTAATGGCTGCGCAGCTTGTAGATTTACATTTGCACAGCACCTTCAGCGACGGACGCTATACGCCGACCATGCTGGTGGACGAGGCTGTGTCTAAAGGCATCAGCGTTATCGCTGTCACCGACCATGATTCGTGGAACGGTATGGCGGAGGCGCGCGAGGCGGCGAAGCATTATAATGGTCGCATCCGCGTTATCACCGGCGTAGAGCTGGGAACGCAGTACGAGGATGATGCCGTGCATATTTTAGGCTATCACGTTTCCATGGACTGTGAAGCGCTGCATAAGAAAATGGATGAAATGCGCCATGCGCGCGAGCACCGTTTATATGCCATGCTGGAAAAGCTGGAAAAATTAGGCTACCATGTGGAGGTAGAGGCCTGCGATCCCAAGAACAGGGCAGTGGGCCGTCCGCATGTGGCCAAGGCACTGGTGGCCAAGGGCTATTTTGCTACCGTTCAGGAGGTTTTCGATGCACTGCTGCACCGCGGCGGACCGGCATATGTACCGCAGCCCAAGCTGTCACCGCAGGAGGCAGTGGCGCTGATTCACGAGGCAGGCGGTATCGCTATGTTGGCACATCCCTCGGAGTTGGTGGATAAAACTCTGCCCGAACGACTTTTAGCTGCAGAGCCTTTTGACGGCATCGAGGTGTGGCACCCCAGCGCGGACGCACAGGCGCAAGCCCATTGGCTGGCGCTAGCCAAGGAGCGCGGCCTGCTGGTGAGCGGCGGCAGTGACTTTCACGGAATCCCTGACCGTTTCCCCACAAAGCTGGGAATCTGGCAGGTGCAATATGATGATGTTAAGGGTGTAATAGAATGGAAGTAGTTGCTTTTGTAGGACCCAGCGGCACAGGCAAAAGCCACCATGCCATCGGCGTAGCTTTTGACAACCGTTGTGACGCTATTATTGACGACGGCCTGCTGATTAAGGGCACCAAAATTCTGGCAGGCACCTCCGCCAAGAACGAAGACAACAGAATACAGGCCGTAAAGCGTGCCATCTTCACCGACGAAGGACACGCGCAGGCGGTGCGTGAGGCGCTGGCGACCAACAACATTCATCGTCTGCTGATTATCGCTACCTCAGACAATATGATCAACAAGATTATCGGCAGGCTGAAGCTGGATAAGCCGGTTAAAACGGTGTATATCAACCAGATTGCCAGCAAGGCTGAAATCAAGAAGGCCCGTCATGCGCGTCTGCAGGAGGGCAAGCATATCGTTCCGGTGCCGACGATTGAGCTGAAGCCTCATTTCACAGGCTATTTTGCCGATTTGCCCTATAATATTTTTTCCAGCCAGCGCAAGCAGGAGAAGGATGCAGACCGTTCTATCGTACGTCCTTCGTTCAGCTTTTACGGTAAACTGCTGATTTCCGACAGTGCGCTGGAGGATATCATCAAAATTATCGGGCGCAAGCTGGAGGGCGTGGAGCGCATCACCTCGATTAAGGTGCGCCGCCGCAGCGACAACAGCAAGGGTATTGTTATCAGTGTAGAGGTTGTACTGTATTACGGTGTTAAGCTCTTTGCCGTTACCAAGCAGTTCCAGGCGAAGATTAAAGAAAAGATTGAGTATATGACGGCCATGAAGGTGAATAATGTAAATGTTTCTATTCGCAGCCTGGCTGTGAAGAAGTGAATAGAGCAGTTGCATGCTTTACCCTCGCAGG
>OHOR01000407.1_pt1 | contig 20332 bp, 18 predicted proteins | sample 1569911 | NCBI WGS metagenome assembly OHOR01 (sample SAMEA3879517, study PRJEB24766) | human gut metagenome | biome: human-associated habitat; feature: feces | place: USA | collected 1985/1987
AAGATGTATTGAATTTTTATTTGGAACGCGGGCAAATAAGCCGTTCATGATTTTATATGCGCTGGTGGCGATCGTTGGTGCGACCATGAACCTCGGACTGATGTGGAACATCGCAGAGACATTCAACGGACTTATGGTAATCCCAAACCTGATCGCAGTATTCTTATTATCAGGTGTGGTTGTGAAGCTGGTGAAGGAGTATTTCGAGGGAGAGGGGAAAACGAAATAGTTACATAAAAAGAGCCGGAGACAGGACGGGTATCGTCTTTGCCGCCAAAGACAGAGTACAGTCTGACGGATTTTGGCAGGACTCTGTCGCCGATCATTGAAGCAATGCAGCAGTGGGGAAATACCCATCTAAACATCGCAGGAAGCGAAGAGAGTGAGCCGTTACTGGAACAAGGTACAAGTGAACTGTAACAGAGAGTCAAATGAAACATGCATATTTTTTGAAACGTAGGATGTTATTTTGACATGAGTTCTTTTACTTCTTCCACACCGTAGGTATCTCCGGCTTTCTGGAAAGCGGTGATAGCTTTTTCAAAATAGACAGCCGCATCCTCTGCTTTTTCTGACGCTTTCAGGATTTCCCCAAGACCGCGGTAAGCACAGCCGATGGAGATAAGATCATTCGACTTTTCAGCAAAATCTAAGGCTGAAAGCATGTTTTTTTCTGCGAGAGGAAGATCATGAAGCTTCATGGAAACATAGCCCTGCTCGTAGAGATTTGCGGAGCGGGCAAGTGCGTCATCCGGGAAAAATAATTGTCATGGTCGGTGGAAGGAATCTTTGCATAACATTCTTTATAAATCGTTTCGGCATCGGTGTAATTGCCTGCGTCAAATAATGCCCAGGCTTTTGATAGGGTTTCGGTCATGGAAGTCTCCTTGTTTCTCATATTAGTCATATTCAAAAATACCCTGTATTGCGTCTGAAACATTCATAATCATATGATAAGGGACGCGGTCGATACGTTTGCAGCTTCTGGCGGAAGGGTCAATTAGCTTCAATTGCTCACATATAGCAGTTCCTGAGGTGTCTTTGACACCGCGTACTTTTATGTGAAGAGGACCTTCTGCATAATTCTCTAAAAGTGGGCAGACGTGAAAAACACCTGTTTTTTTAATAAATTCATTTTTACTTACAACAAGCATTGCATCTTTTAAATTAGAAATTTTGATAATATCTCCCTGCGAAAAATTCATCATAAAATTTCCTTTCCGACAGGTTCTCCCCAATCATAATCACAAATTGAAATTTCCCCATTGTATTCAGCAACGCGTTCCTCAAATGTTTTGTGTTTAAATGCTTTTTTCAAAACAATCGAATCATCAATTACTTCAATTTGTAAAGTATCTGAGACATGGAGTCCAAGTTTTTCAAGAATATTCTTTGGAATACGTATTCCCTGACTATTTCCCCATGTTTTGATGGCAACCTGATCGCTCATAAATGTTCACTCCTTTAAAAAAGATATTGTTGATCATGAAGCTTAGTTTCATAATCGATATCTACACGCACTTCATGCGACGGTCTTTGTTATATAGTATTAACTGTATATACATATATTATATCGAATAGTATCAAAGGTCAATATGTAATCAAATAGTTAATTTAACTGACAAAATTTCTCAACAACAATATCTCTTCCTTGTATCCCCAATATCATGTGCTATAATTTTTTTGAGATTAGTTACAACTAACCTAGATGTCAAAAATGGCTGTTGCCAAATATGTTTTTTGAAAAAGGGGAGACTATGTCAGAGGAAGAGAAAAAATTTTTGGAGATCGTTGACCTGAAAAAAGGTTTTGGAAGTGGAGAAACACGTCAGGAAGTATTGCGCGGAATGAACTTTTCCGTGGCAAAAGGAGAGTTCTGTGTTCTGCTTGGACCGTCCGGTTCCGGAAAATCAACTTTATTAAATATTATTGGAGGAATCGACAGTGCAGATTCCGGTTATATCTCGATCAACGGCGATAAGCTCGAAGATATGAGTGAGAAGAAACTAACCCAGTACCGCAGAAAACATCTCGGCTATGTATTTCAGATGTACAATCTGATCGCCAATCTGAACGTGAAGGAAAACATTGAAGTCGGAGCGTATCTTTCCGACAATGCGCTGGACATTGACGAGCTGCTTCACACGCTGGGACTTTACGAGCACAGATACAAGCTGCCGAATCAGTTGTCCGGTGGTCAGCAGCAGCGTGTTTCCATCGGTCGTGCGATTGTGAAGAACCCGGATATCCTGCTCTGCGATGAACCGACCGGCGCTTTGGATTATAACACCTCCAAAGAAATTTTAAAACTGATCGAAGATGTAAACAAAAAATATGGAAATACGATCATCATGGTAACACACAACGAGGCAATCAAGAACATGGCAGATCATGTTATAAAACTTCGTGATGGAGCCGTGCGCCACAACGAGAGGAACGAGCACAAGATTTCAGCAGCAGATCTTGAGTGGTAAGGAGTGTGGCAGTTATGAAAAAGAAAAAAATTAAAAATCCACTCATCAGACGTATTCCGCGTGAATTGCTCGGTGACTGGAAAAAATATCTTGTGGTGGCATTATTCCTGATCCTCACGATCGGCTTTGTTTCCGGTATGTATGTTGCAAATGAGAGTATGCTCGTTGCAGCAAATGAAGGCGTGACAAAATATAAGTTAGAGGATGGACATTTTGAGCTGGACAAAAAGGCAGATGAGACGTTACTTTCTGCTATCGAGACAGGAACAAAAGCGGACGTCAAAAAGTATTATCTTGACAAAGCGAAAAAAGAGCTGGACGAAAAGTTGGATGAAAAGGCTTATCCGGAAGCCTACGACGAGGCATGGGATAAAATTGTAGAGGAAATTGATGATAAATATGCTGACGCAGAAGGAAAATATGAGTTAAACAATCCTGATTTTACAGAAGTTCCGGTAAAAGTATATGAGAACTTCTTCCGAAATGAGGAGGAAGATTACAACAACGACGGCGAGGCAGAAGGAAACATCCGTGTCTATGCAAAAAATGATAACGTGGATCTTGCCTGCCTGCTTGACGGAGCATTTCCGGAAAAAGCGGATGAGATCGCAATTGACCGTATGCATGCAGACAATGTCGGAGTCAAAGTGGGAGATGAGATTTCTGTCAGCGGGCAGAGGTTCAAAGTTGTCGGACTGATCGCCTATGTCAATTATGCGACACTGCATGAGAAGGCAACGGATATGATGTTTGATGCGATCAAATTCGATGTGGCTATGGTCACACAGGAAGGATTTAATAGTTTACATAAAACTGTTCATTATTCTTACACATGGAATTATGTGGATACTCCTGCAGATGAAGTGGAGCAGAAAGCAAAATCCGATGATTTCATGAAAGCACTGCTCACACAGGTTGTGTGTGCTGACATAGAGTTAGAGGACTATATGCCGCGCTATGCAAATCCGGCTATTAATTTTGCAACGGATGATATGGGTTCAGACAAAGCTATGGGTGGTGTTTTACTGGATATTTTGATCGTGATCATTGCATTTATTTTTGCAGTGACCATCAGCAACACGATCGTGAAGGAGGCTTCTACGATCGGAACACTGAGAGCTTCCGGTTATACGAGAGGTGAACTGGTCAGACATTATATTTCCATGCCGGTGATCGTGACACTTCTCGCAGCGTGCATTGGAAATATCCTCGGCTATACCGTATTTAAAAATGTGGTTGTCGGCATGTATTATAACAGCTACAGTCTTCCAACTTATCAGACAGTCTGGAACCCGGATGCCTTTTTCAAGACAACGATCATCCCGGTTGTTTTAATGCTTGTGGTCAATCTCATCGTCATTATAAAAATGATGCGGCATACACCATTACAGTTTTTACGCCATGATCTGAAAAAAACAAAACGTAAAAAAGCGATGCGCCTGCCCAAATGGAGCTTTTTAAGCCGTTTCCGCCTGCGTATCATGCTCCAGAACGTGACGAATTACCTGATTTTATTTGTGGGGATCTGGTTTATCGGCATTATGCTTGCAATGGCGGTTGGTATGCCGGAGACGCTCGACTATTACAAATCCAATGTTTCAGATATGATGTTCACGAATTATCAGTATGTGTTAAAGTCTTATGAGAATGAGGATGGAGACATTATCACAACGGGTAATAAGGATGCAGAGAAATTCAATATGACATCTCTGCAGCACAAGAGCGATACGTTAGATGAGGAGATTTCTGTCTACGGAATCGAGGATGACAGCCGGTATGTGAAAATCAGTAACCTGTCTGCCCTGAAAGGAAACGAGGCATATATTTCTGCTTCCTATGCAGATAAATACAGCCTGAGCGTGGGCGAAACAGTGGTTCTTGACGAAAAATATGAGAACAAACAGTATGAGTTTGAGGTTGCAGGAATCTATGATCACAGTCAGGCGCTGGCAGTATTTCTGTCCAATGAGCAGTATTGTGAAATCTTTGACATGGACAGTGATGCATTCACAGGCTATCTCTCGGATTCAGAGATCACAGATATTGATGAGGATGAGATCGCAACCGTCATCACAGAACATGACATTACGAAAATGTGTGATCAGCTCGATCATTCCATGGGCTCTTATATGACCTACTTCCAGTATCTGTGCATCCTGTTATCCGCAGTATTGATTTACCTGCTCACGAAGCTGATCATCGAGAAGAACGAAAATGCAATTTCCATGACAAAAATCCTGGGCTATGAGAACCGGGAGATTGCAAGCTTATATCTGTTGTCTACAACCATTGTTCTTGTGGTGATCGATGTTGTCAGCGTGATTTTAGGTGTCGTCATCATGAAGGCTGTCTGGAGGATCATGCTCTTTTCCTACAGTGGATGGTACGCTTTCCGCATAAGCACGATGGGCTATGTGAAAATGTTCCTGTTTATCCTGATCGGATATCTGCTTGTCATGGTATTGGATTTCAGAAGAATCAAGCGTATTCCGATGGATCAGGCACTGAAAAATGTGGAATAACAGGAAAAATATAACCTGACAGGAGAGCGTAGAGATCACATAAAAATTAAAGTGCACATGGCAATTGTACCATAAAGCAGCTGCCGGAAATGGGAGCATCCACAACCTGGATGTTCCCATTTTGCTTTTCGGTAAGTTCCTTTGCAATGCAGAGTCCGAGTCCAAAGTGTTCTCTGTCGGTATGGGCATCGTCGGCGCGGTAAAATCGTTCGAAAATATGGGATTTCTTTTCCTCTGAAATTCCACATCCGGTATCTTCGAATAGAAAACAAAGCATTTCATTTTCAGCATGGCAGGAGAGTGTCACTTTTCCACCGGATGGTGTGTAACAGAGTGCATTATCCACGATAATGGAAAAAATCTGTTCTGTGCGGTGGATATCACAGAAGCAGTCCGGGAGAATTTCTTCCGGCAGAGTGAGGATAAGGTGAAGCCCGTTTTTCTTTGCCAGTGGTTCAAACTTTTCATAAGTGTCTAAGAGCAGCAAATCCGGCTGACAGGCTTCCGGTTTGATGGTGAGCGTGTCAGCATCCGAATTTGCGAGCAGCAGCATATCGTCGATCAGACGTTTCATGTGGACGGTCTCCTCGGACATCAGATGGAGAAAGTGGTTTCGTTCCTCTTCATTTGAACATTTTTCAACGGATTCCAAGCCGGAGCGGACAACCGCTAATGGGGTGCGTAGCTCGTGGGAGGCGGAGGCGATGAATTGTGTCTGCTTTTTCTGTGCAGTTTCGACTGGTTCTAACATTTTTCGGATGAAGAAGTGGAAAAAGAGAAACAGCAGTAAAAATGCGGCAATATTTGCAATGATCACGATAATTCTTAACGACAGCATCTGGTGAGACTGTTCGGCGAGCGAGCGCAGGATCAGAAAGTTTAAGTAGCTGTCGCCTTTTGGGATACTGCCGACGGATGCAATGTAGGGAATGTTATCGCCGGAGTTGAACTGATATTCCGTATGCGAGGAAAGCCTTTTATTTTTCGTGAAAAAAGGAGGGTTCCCGGTAAGCTCTTCTGCGGCGAGAAGTGCATTTTCACATAATTGCTCGTCTGCAGTTGTCTGATGATACTGGTCATAAAAGAGTGGAGTCCCATTCTCATAAAGATAAATCTGGATAGAACTGTTTTCCTGTAACTGGTTTAACCACTGGTGTGAGATGACATCCTGCTCCTGCAAATGGGAAATGACAGAACTTGTCTCTGTGATAAAAGCGGTTTCGTTTCCCTGCTTTATATTTTTTTTTGCAACAAAAACACACAGAGCACTTAAGGCAAGGAGAATGATCTGTGTGACGCAGGTACAAAATAAGGTGAGTTTGCGATGCAAAGCCTGATAGGTTGTGCCGGAAAAGGTGAAGTGTGGAAACATGAGGTATCCTCCTGATAATGAAAAAAAGGTATCTGTAAATTGCAATAAGGATAAAATAATTGAAAAGTAACGGCAGCGCGAAAATATGCAGAAGCTTCATAATTTTATATGAAAAATCTGGAATCAGGAGGAAGCCAGCGTATATCCGACACTGCGGATGGTTTTTAAGGCAAGCGTGCTTCCAACGTAGGAGAGCCGTTTGCGCAGATAATGGATGTAAGTATCGAGATTACAATCCTCCACTTCTGCGTCCACGCCCCAGACACGGACAAGAAGAACTTCACGGCGGATGACGAGCTCAAAACTCCGCAGAAGAACTTCCAGCAATCTGCCCTCACGGCCGGAGAGCCGGATGGAGCCAGTAGGTCCACTTAGCAGTCTCGCGTTGCAGTCATAACTGATGTCGCAGATGGTAAGTAAATTGTCATCTTCCCATTTGCCGCTGCGTCTGCCGAGGGAGCGGATGCGGGCGGTCAGTTCTTCGAAGGCGAATGGTTTTACAATGTAATCGTCTGCACCGGCATCCAGCCCTTCGATCCGGTCATAAAGTTCGCCGAGGGCGGTGATCAGTATGACAGGCGTAGAAATTCCGGCCTGTCTCGCTTTTTGCAATACAAGCAGACCGTTCATGGTCGGGAGCATGCGGTCGAGCAGGACAATGTCGTGAGCGTCCTGTAAGAAGAGGTCAAGACCGTCTCTTCCATCGTGGCATACATCCACCTCATAAGCCTCCTGCTCTAATTGAAAACGCAGGGTTTCACAAAAATTCAGATCATCTTCGATCAATAAAATACGCATGATAATGTCTCCTGAGATTTATAAGGATGAGTATAGCATAGAAATCTTAGAAAAATCTTTAAATTGTAGATTATTTTGAAATGTAACAGATAAATTAAAGCCAAATTTAAAGATTTTTCTAAGATTTCTTCTATAAGATAAAACCAGAAACGAAAAATACTGCATGTAGAATGCCAAAGCAGAGGAACAGCTGCTTGTTCTGGCAATGATTGTGGAGCTGCAATTATAAAAGAAAAATAAAAAGAAAGGTCATGAAAACAAAATGAAAAATGCAAAGATAAAAAACAGGCAAAAACTAGGCATGCTAGTTGTCACAATGGTTTTAGTTCTTCTGATCACATTGATAGCAGGAATGCTCACTGGATGCGGAAAAAATACAGCCAGAAGCACAGATGGAACAGAAAGCAGCAGCGCGGGTGGCAACGGCAGCGCAGGAGGCGGCAAAGGAAGATTTATTGAATCAAAAGTAGCACTTCCGGAAGAAATCAACAGTATTTTACGGTTTAAAGCCCTGTCGGATGGAACACTTGAAATCGTAGGGCAGGATGCAGATTATAGCATCTATGTGGTAAAAAGCAGTGATGGAGGCGGAAACTGGGAGACAACACCGCTTGAAGATATCTCTTATGGCGATGTCGCAGTCGCAGAGGATGGAACAGTTGCGTTTCTTGATTACACAGAAAACGGATTATGTCCGGTTACAATTGTGGACGCAGACGGAAGCACACATACATTTTCCATTGAAATGCCAGCAGAAGATGCCTTTGTATCAGTTGCAGCATTTGACAGTAATAAACAGCTGATCGTGCGCGATACATTGGGCGGTTTGTATGGAATTGACTGTACAGATGGAAGCAAAACAGTGACATTTGAAATCGATGAGGATACCTATATTCCTTATTTTGATGTGGTTGGAACGAATTGCTATATCGTCACAAGTGACAAGGTGCTTTGCTATGACACGACAACCGGAAAAGAGACGGACGAGCTGACCGCATTGACTGAGCAGATCTGCTCAGATGATAACCTCGTTTATCGAAATACCGATACCGGACTTCCGGTGACGTTTGCAAAAGCGGAGAATGATAACAGTATTATTTTTGCAGATTATAAAGGAATTTTCCACTATACAACAGGTGGAGCAGTTGTGGAGGAGCTGGTACAGGGCGAGCAGACTGCATTGAGCAACAGCGGTGCGATTTTTTACGGAGTGTATATGCAGGATGAGACGCATCTTTTTGTGGCAGGAAATAACGGAATGGAGGGTGCACTCTACAGCTACACCTACGATGCAGACGCGTCTGCCAACCTGAATCAGGAACTCAATATTTATGCATTGCAGGATTCCGATACGCTGCGTCAGGCAGTCAATATTTTCCGTCAGGAGTATGCAGATATTTATGTAAACCTTGAAATTGGCATGACGGATGATAATGGAGTGACGTTAGAGGACGCATTGAAGACGTTGAGCACGGATATCCTGGCAGGAAATGGACCGGATGTGCTTATCTTAGATGGAATGCCGGTGGACAGCTATGTGGAAAAAGGAATTTTAACAGATATCAGTGATGTTGTGGATGAGGTAAAGGCTTCGGATGGACTTGTGGATTCCATTGTGAAAGACAGCACAAAGGATGGAAAGATATATGCGATTCCGACACGTTTCTTAGTATCATTTATCACGTCAGATCAGCAGACGGTAGATGCAGGAAAGTCCACGCAGGCACTTGCAGACCGCATCGAAACCCTGGCAAAGGACAAAAGTACGACTTATGTGGTACAGCAGAAGATGGCGGAAGAGTTACTGCTTGATTTTTACAATGTAGATTCCAAAAACTGGGTAAAAGAGGACGGAAGTCTGGATGAAACGAAAGTTTCCGATTATCTGACACAGGTGAAACGTATTTATGATGTGGATGATCACAGCGATATTGAATCCTATGGCAATTTTTTTGAGAGCGGAATGTGCGATGGATACCGTTATGGAACATTAGACAGCATGGATTTATTTGCAGAGACATGTAAAGTGGAATTTGGAACCATTGCAGATGTCGAGGATTTCCAGTTGATGTTGAGTGCAGGGTCGACGGACGGAGCGGTTTATGGTGCATTGTCGAATGGTGGAATTTCTACCTATGTCCCATTTTTACAGGCAGGTGTGGTATCAGGAGGCAATGAGGATGCAGGAAAAGCATTTGTGAAAACATTGCTCGGCAAAGAGGCAGGAGCTTCCAGCAACGGAATTCCGGTGAATGAGGCAGCTTTAAAGGATCAGATCAATGCATTGATGGGACGGACGGAAACAAGCATGGCATTTAACAGGGATGGAAGCGACAAAATCTATACGATTGAATACCGCTCCATGACACAGGAGGAAGCAGATGCGATTTTAGCGCAGCTGGAAGCAGTGGAGCAGTCAGCACTCACAGACCGTACGATCCAGAATCTTGTGATCGAACAGGGAACAAGCTATGTAAAAGGAGAGCAGAACCTCGAAGAAACGGTAAATGAGATCACGAAGAAAGTGAATCTGTATCTTGCAGAGCAGCAGTAAAAAAGGAAGAGGATGGGAGATTGCAGCAGGCTATGAGAAAGGCATGAGGATGAAAAGACATAAAATCAGAAAAAAGCGAAATCCCGGCTGGTATTTTCTGTTGCCCGAATTTCTGGGAGTATCGGTGTTTGGACTGATCCCATTTGCAGATGTGGTGCGGCGCTCTTTTTTCCAGACCGTGGATGGCAGTTTCGTCGGGATCAGTAACTACGTGCAGGTGATAAAAAATGATGCGTTTAATCTTGCAGCGAAAAATACACTGCGTTTTGTGGTCACCTGTATTCCATGCCTGTTGCTATTATCGCTGATCCTGGCAATGCTGTTGCAGCAGGTTTTGATTTTGGCAGAGAAAAAGAAAAAACATCGGAATGTGACGATGGAACAGTTTTACCGGGGCAGTGCAGCGGCACTTAAAAGTATGTATCTGCTTCCGATGGCAATCCCGGCGGCAAGTGTGGTCGTACTGTGGAAGATTCTTTTTGACAGCCACGGATTTGTGAACAGTGCGATCCATGCGCTGTCAGGAATGAGCGGAATCGGGCAGATTTTAAACGTTTTGTCGGTGCAGGAGGTAGACTGGATGAACACCGATGCCGCATTTGGAATCCTCGTATTCAGCTATGTCTGGAAATATTTAGGATACGATATTGTGCTCTGGATGGCGGGGCTTTCTGCAATCCCGCAGGGGATTTATGAGGCGGCAGATATGGACGGAGCCGGAAAATGGAAAACGTTTTTCTATATCACACTTCCGAATCTCCGCCCGGTGGCATTTACCGTTGTCATTTTGTCGGTTTTAAATTCATTTAAGGCGTTCCGGGAGGTTTACATGGCAGCGGGCAGCTATCCACAGGAAAATATTTATCTGTTGCAGCATGTGTTCAACAACTGGTTCCAGACGCTCTCGGTGGATAAGATGGCGGCGGCATCTGTGATGCTCGCGTTTGTGATCGCGGTGTTTGTGCTGTTACTTGAGCGAAGCTGGGAGGGGGAAGGATAATGAACAGGAGACAGCAGATAAAAAGGAAGATGTACAATATAAATACAGAAAGAAGAATCTCATGAAGAGAATAATAATAACAGGAATACTGATTCTGGCGGCAGGCTTGTGTCTTGCTCCGGTTCTCTTTCTGCTTGTCGGCACTTTTATGGGAAACCATGAAATCTATACGTGCATCGCACCTGCACTCGGAAAGGGAGATGGGCTTGCTATCTGGCATCTTCTGCCACAATACCCGACGTTGCAGAATGTTGTGGAGCTTCTTTTCGATTCACCAGAATATTTTCAGATGTTCTGGAACTCGATTTTTTACACGGGGGCAATTCTGGCAGGGCAGATGCTTTTTGGCATGCCGGCAGCGTGGGGGCTGGCGCGGTATTCTTTCCGCGGAAGAAAAACAGTTTACCGGCTGTTCATTCTCGTGATGATGATGCCGTTTCAGGTCACGATGTTGTCGCAGTATCTGGTGTTAAACCGTCTGGGAATGCTGGACAGACCGCAGGCAGTCGTTTTGCCCGGAATTTTTGCAACGTTTTCCGTCTTTATTATGTACCGCTTTTTCCGTGGAATGCCGGAAAATGTCATGGAGGCGGCACGTATGGACGGGGCGGGAGAATTCCAGATTTTTTTGCGGATCGGCATACCGCTTGGAAGTCCGGGCATCCTGTCGGCACTGGTATTTTCGTTTTTGGACTGTTTTAGCATGTTAGAGCAGCCGATGACGTTTTTGAAAACAAAAAGTCTCTGGCCGTTGTCACTTTTTCTGCCGGAGATCACGAGCCAGAACGCAGGATTTTCACTCTGTGCATCACTGGTGACGATCCTGCCCGCAATGTTTGTTTTTCTGGCAGGACAGGACTATCTGGAGCAGGGAATTGCGATGGCGGGAGCGAAGGAATAGTGCAGGAGCAGAATGTAATTGAGAATATGAAAAATATAAGAAAAAACAAAAATTCGGAAAATGAAATAGCAGTAACCGGAAAATCGGGAATTTTCTGGTTAAAAGGGCTGGCTGGTTTACTTGCGGTCATGCTGGTTTTCACGATTGCATCGCGGGTGGTGGCATCCATCACTGTCCCTCAGGTAACGGCATCAGCTCCGTCATCCGGAAAGATCGAGCACACGGTTATGGCATCGGGAACCGTGGAGGCAGGCGGCGAGAAAGCGATTGTCACAGAGGAAGGAATTCTGGTTGCACAGGTCAATGTGCATACGGGAGAAAGCATCGGGGAAGGAGAAACTCTTTTTGCACTTGATATGGACAGTCTGGAAGATCAGATTTATGAGCTGCAGAACCAGATCAAAAAGCTTCAGCTTGAAAATGATTCCCTGAAGAAAAATAAAGCGCAGGCAGACGCAAAGCAGCAGCTGGAGTTAAAGCGTGCGCAGGAAGATTATGAGGAAACGATAGCGAAGAATACAGTTTCCGATGGGAAGGCAAATGAGGCATTGCAGAAAGCGGCGGATGCGAAAAGTCAGGCAGAGAAGGAATTAAACAGTGCGAAGGATGCACTCGCACAGGCGGAGAAGGAGCTGAATGCAGTCAAAGAGGAACTGCAAAATGTGAAGGATGCAGCTGCGGCAGAGCAAAGTAAAGATACCGCAGATCAGACAGGCGAAGCAGAAAAGAAAGATACAAATTCAACCATAACACAGAAGCTCCAGCAGTTAGAAGAAACTGTGCAGGAAAAGCAGAACACATACGACACAATTCAGGCAAAAGTTACTGAAAAGCAGGCGGCACTTGACTCTGCCAGCGTCGCATTAGAGGAGAAGCAGGAACAGCTGGAATCCAATACAAGTACTGCAGAGGATGCAAAGAAAGCCGCAGAGCGCGCGGTAGAAGATGCAGGTCTGTCTGCAGACATCGATCACACGCAGGAAATCAACGCCATTTCTTTAGAGCAGTTCCAGAAACAGTTAGAAAAGCTGAAAACCCTAAAGCAGCAGAACGGAGAGATAACTGCACCATCCTTCGGGATTATTACAAAAGTATGTGTGGAAACCGGGCAGAAAACAACAGACACGGCGGCAGTTGTCATGAGCGATGAGCAGAGCGGACTTTTTTTTACTACGACAACGGACAGCAAAAACAGGGAATATCTCTCAGTGGGAGATAATGCAACGATTACCGGTGTCGGTAAGGAAACATCTGATTGCAGCATTGTTTCCCTGGAAACATCGAAAGACGGAAGCAGCATAAAAGTGTCAATTGCTATGCAGGGGGATGATTTCTTGCCGGGTGAGAGCGCACAGATGACTGCCACAAGAAAATCGGAAAGCTATGATTACCTTGTGCCGGTTACAGCCGTTTGGCAGGAAAATAACAAAGCGTATGTGTTACTCTTAGAGACGGAAAATACAGTGCTCGGAGAGCAGTATATCGCGAGGAAGGCGGAAGTGCAGATTTTAGATAAAAATAGCAGTTGTGCAGCGGTAAGCGGAAACTCACTGAGTGCGGACTGCCAGATCATCACAGATTCTGATCGGACGGTTGGAAACGGGGATGTTGTGCGGATGACGGAGTAAGGACAGAACAATGAAAAAAATAAGTTACGGAAAAGGGATTGCAAGTCTGGCTTTTGGATTATTTGGAGCTGTATTTTTGGTATTTGCATACGTCTATCATAATAAAACGGAGGATTTCTCCAATATCATCACAATCCAGTCTGGGGAAGACAAGTTTACCCAGAGCGAAATATCGTCAATCCGGCAGGATACGGCATCCGCAGAGACATTCACAGCGTGGACAGAGCGGAAAAATCAGGTAGTGAAAGCCGTTATAAACGAACGTAGCAGTAACGTGGATATCCTGCTACTCTGTGGAGATTCCCACTCCGTCCTTCCGTGGGGAAAAAATCTGCCGGAAAGCGACACAGAGGGCTGCATCCTAGGTGCATCCTTAGCGGAGCAGTTGTTTGGTGGAACAGAGGTGGAAGGACAGCAGATCCTATACAACGGAAGAGAGCTTACTGTGCGCGGTATCGTAAAAGAACCACAAAATATAATGCTATGTCAGAGCGTTGCAAACGATGAGACAGCTTCCGGAACACAAACTGGAAGCAACGGAAACCAGCAGACAGGCTCATCAGAAAATAATCAACAGGAAATCTGCTATGACAAAATCAGTCTGCTCTATACAGACAAGTCGAAAGCGATTAACAGGACTGCGGCAGAATTTATCAGCAGATATGGATTAGACGGTCAGATCCTTCATTACGAATACAAACGAAATCTAAGCTGGTTTACAGACTTAATTCCGGGAAAATGGTCCGATTTTTCCGGTTGGAAGGAGAATTTGAAAACACTGCAGAGTGATGAAAAAATATTAAAGCAGTGCGAGAAGAGCACGGTCGAAAGCCTTTATTTGGAATGGATCTGGAAAAGAAACAATTGTTTCCTGATGTGTCTGGTTATGGCAGAGTTGTTATAATAGCTCCAGAGGTGGTATATAAGTGAGAGGGGCACTGAAACTTGTAATTTGAAATACGTTATGTTAGTATAAATTACGTCAGTGAACATTTCTCACTGATACAGTTTTTAAATAACAGTATATTTTAAAAGTAAGACTCCGGAGGTTATCAGATACATGAGACATTGATATTTTTCTAATTCAATGATGGAAAAACTGGCAGAGATCAAAGACGGCACAGTTTTTAGATCAGGTTACAGACAGATGTAATCTTTTTTTGTTACAAAAAAGAAGATCAGTCAACTGATTACGAATTAGAAAAAAAGGAGATATCTCATGAAAAAATTAAAATTTGATAGTTATGATGGAGTCTGTTTTTTGAATGGACTTGTCTTTTTTGCGCCGGTTGTGTTGCTGGTAAGAACGCAGGCTGGTGTGTCAGAACACGTATTTTTCCTCCTTCAGGCATTATTGTCTGGCGTGATTTTTCTGGGGGAAATTCCAACAGGATTTATAACAGATAAAATTGGATACCGGAAATCCCTGATCCTGGCACAGGTGTTGCTGCTTGGCGCGAGAAGTTTATTACTTGCAGCCTTTGTGAGCCGGTCGCTTGTACTGTTTGTCGTGGAGGCAGTTGTAGAGGGAATTGCGGCGTGCTTTACCTCCGGGACGGGAAGCGCGTACTTGTACGCTCTGTATGGAGAAAACGGATATCTTGCAAAAACGGCACACGCAGGAAATTTCGGAACAGCAGGTTTTATCATCAGTACAGTTGCGTATGCCGGGATTTATAAAATAAGCGGTATGGAAGGTTTACTGATTACAACTGTAGTCATGGATGTTATAGCGGTTGTGTGCTCGTTCTACCTGAGAAGTGAAAGCAGTAAAACCATAATTGCAGATAGAAAGGAAGTACAGATTTTAGCGATATTTAAAAACAAAAAAGCATTTCTGTTTGTGATTTCGCTGGCGATTTTCAGTATCGCATGGCTTCTGATCAACTTCTTTTATGTGGAAAAACTTGAAAACTGCGGTTTGCCGGTAGAATGGATGTCATTGATCATTTTGAGCTATTCAGCCGTACAGATGCTGGCAGAACCCATTTTAGGAAAATTGTCTGACGGAAAAAACGGAAAGTCCGGCAGGGAAAAACTGCCCGCAGTTACAGCTGCCGCAGCAGGGGTGGCATTTCTTCTTTTTGGAGTGGTAAAATTCAGGGCAGCCGTACTGCTTCTAATGCTGATATTGCCGTTGCTTTTAAATCTTCCGGAATATCTGCTGATGGATCTGGAAAATCAGTTTGTGGACGAAGCGGAGTGTGGCAGCCAGCGTGCGGCAACGCTGTCTGTGCTTAATATGGGAGTGAATCTGGTGGAGATTCTGACGCTGTCAGCCTCAGCATTTTTGACAAAAATCGGAATACAGTGGTGTTTTGTGTTTGTGGGATGCTTTCTGATGGTGATAGCGCTTCTATTTGCCAGAATACAAAAATAGAAGGAGCGAAAACCGCTTCCTCCTATCAAAAAGATTCGTAATTTTACCACAGACCTAATACGTGTTGCATCAGCAAACTCATACAGGTAATACCGATCCAACAGCTGAATCCAAGAAGCAAAGGCTTGGCTCCTGTTTTCACTAATTTCACAATATTGGTATTCAGGCCAATTGCACTCATGGCAAGAACGATGAAAAACTTGCTCAAAGTTTTTAGCGGATTGAAAACAGCTGCAGGAACACCGAAGTTCACTGCTATTGTTGTAATAATGGATGCAATTATAAAATAGAGAATGAACATTGGAAAAATCTTTTTAAAATCCACTTTATTATGATCCGTTTGTTCCTTTCTGGTTCGAAGAAAAGCAAGGACAAGCGTGATCGGGATAATTGCCAGTGTTCTTGTAAGTTTTACGGTGACAGCTTTATCCAAAGTCGCCGAACCAAGGTTGTACATGGAATCCCAGGTGGAGGCAGCAGCGGTAACGGAAGAGGTGTCATTCACAGCAGTTCCGGCAAAAATGCCGAAAGCTTCTCCGCTTGTCTGGGAAAAACCGAGAATGGTGCCAAGCATAGGAAAAAATAAAGCGGCAAGCATATTGAAAAAGAAAATGACGGAAATTGATTGTGCAACTTCCTCGTCATCAGCGTCAATGACAGGAGCAGTAGCTGCAATTGCGGAGCCTCCGCAGATCGAGGAACCTACACCGATGAGTGTGGAGATTTTTCCGGGAACATGAAGGATTTTATGTAATACCCAGGCAACAACAAGGGATGTTGTGATCGTTGCAAGAATGATTGGAAGCGATTGTTTTCCTGTCTGCAGGATGACAGAGAGATTCATTCCAAAACCAAGTAAAATAACAGCATATTGCAGGATCTTTTTGGACACAAATGTGATGCCGCTCTGTAGAGCAGATTTATCGCTGACCAATAATGTAATGACCATTCCTAGGAGGATCGCAAAGACAGGACCACCTACAATTGGGAAAAATTTTCCTAAAATCCAGCTTGGAATCGCAATCATCAGGCATAACAGCACACCTTTCCAATTTTTCTTAATAAAATTCATATTCATAACCTCACTAAAAATATTTTGATTCTTACGGGTTCCTATGATAGCATAAACACATAGAGATGAAAAGTAACAAGCTAAAATAAAAGGAGCAGTCATGCAGACAAAAGGAAAGAAAAAAATCATAGATAATGCGGGAGCATTGCAGAAAAAATACGCATGGAAATCAGAGAAAACGCAGGATACAAAGAAACCGGCAGCAGTCTGTCCGTATGCAAAAAAATGTGGTGGCTGTGATTATCAGGGAATGTCCTACGAACAACAGCTGCAGGAAAAACAGACCTATGTGCGCAAAAACATTGGGGATTACTGTAAAGTCCTGCCGATCATCGGAATGGAAAATCCGTATCATTACAGAAATAAAGTACACGCAGTGTTTGATGTGGAGCGCAGGGGAAAACATGCAAACGGAGGCAGACGTACCGCAGGAAACGGACATGCAAAGGCGGCACCGGGCGGCGTGATCTCCGGTGTATACAAGGCCGGAACCCATGAGGTCATCAACATTGATTCCTGTGAGATCGAGGATGAGCTTTCAAGCGCTATCATCCGTGATATCAGAGGACTTTTACATTCATTTAAAATAAAAACTTATGATGAGGACACCGGATACGGTCTGCTCCGGCACGTTCTCGTGCGCCGTGGTTTTCACAGCGGCGAGGTGATGGTAGTGCTGGTGCTCGGTTCCCCGATTCTTCCATCCAAAAACAATTTTGTAAAAGCACTGCGGAAACTTCATCCAGAAATAACTACAGTTGTGGTTAACGTAAATGATAAACAGACCAGCATGGTTCTCGGAGAAAAGGAAACTGTTATTTATGGAAAAGGCTATATTGAGGACACGCTCTGCGGCTGTACCTTCCGTATTTCGCCAAAATCATTTTATCAGGTGAATCCGGTACAGACAGAGATCCTTTATAACAAAGCGATCACATATGCGGGACTGACCGGAAAAGAGAAAGTGATCGATGCATATTGTGGAACCGGAACGATCGGTCTGATCGCTGCGTCCCAGGCAAAAGAAGTGATCGGCGTGGAGTTAAACCGTGATGCTGTGAAGGATGCGGTCATCAATGCAAAACGGAACAATATCAAAAATGAACAGTTTTACAATGCAGATGCCGGAAAATTTATGGTGGAGCTGGCAGAGCAGAACGAAAAAGTGGATGTTGTTTTCATGGATCCACCGAGATCAGGAAGCGATGAGGCATTTTTATCCTCAGTAGTAAAACTTGCACCGAAAAAAGTGGTCTACGTGTCATGCAACCCGGAGACACTTGCGAGAGATTTAAAATATCTCACAAGACATGGGTATCAGGCTGTCGAGTGCCAGCCTTGCGACATGTTTCCGTTCACGAAACATGTGGAGGCAATTTGTCTTTTGTCAAAGAAATTTTGATTTGTGTGGATATGCGAGCCTTTTTCGAGACAATGATTGAGAGAAAAAAAGAAAGTATTAGGATGAATTAAGAAAAACTTGTAAAGATATATTGTAAATGATACAATATCCGAAAAGTCGGAAAAAGAGGCTGTATCATGAATATATACGAAAAGATTTTTGCAAGACTAGAAGAAATAAATATGAGTCAGATTGAACTGTCCCGAAGGACAGGCATTGCTACTAGTACAATTAGTGATTGGCGAAAGAAACAGATAAATCCACAGGCAGACAAGCTAGTTGCGATTTGTAAGGCACTGGATATGTCGCTTGTTGATTTACTGTGTGATGAAGAAGATAAGAAGAATGAATTTTCAAGAGCAGACTATGTAGTTGGCGAGCAGTTTATAATTGATAGTATTATGATGTCTTCTGGAGAAATGAAAAGACGAGTATTCAGTTATCTCGAACGATGGATACGAAAGCAAGAAATTAAGCTGCCAACAGGTAATATTTCCGTCATATCAGATGCAGAAGGGAAAAAAGTTGTTGTTATTAACGATCTTAGATTTAAGAGAAGCAAAAATGTTGACTGGAATATGGTAGAGAATTATTTGAAAGAATATATAGGCTCTTGTACAGAAATCCTTGACACAAATGAATTGATTTATATTGGGAGTGACTTCCCCGATGAGTACTCGCATTCAAAAGATACCAAGGTATTAAGAGGACCAAATGAATATGCAAAAGCGAATGCTTCTGTGGCAATTAGGGAGTTGATTCAAATTGCTGCTAATAAGACTTTTTCAGAAAATAAAAAAAGTAAGCACAATAGTAAAGCAAAGTATGGATGGTATCGCTATGATACTAGATTTGCTGTTCCTAAATACAATAATGATGGTGAATTAACAGGATATAATATTTTTAAAGGCAGAATGGTAATAAGACATGCCCAAGATAATAAATTATATTTATATGATATTTTGAGAATAAAAAAAGAAACGAGTGAGCCGCATGAGTAAAAACTGTACGGTTGAAAAACTCATTTCCTGCGATTTATACTATATCAAAATAGTGTAGTTGTCAATCCGAATTTTCAGAAAATATGCAAAGTGCAATTTAGAGGGATACATCCTTTTCTATGCCTTTTTGTGACAAAGCAAGAGTCATTGCTGCCTCGTATATTTAACCATTCTCCCCACGTATAATAATAATATCATTCAATTTCAAAATCGTGTCTTTTTGCGGAAGCACAGGTAGCAAGTGTTGTGATCGGGTAAATATCACCGTAACCGACGGTGAGAAGCGTTGACATGCTCCACCAGATACCGCTGAAAGCGTTGCGGAATACCTCAGGCTGTGCATCGTGTTCTACGCTGTACATGCACAGACTGCTGGCGAGCATGAGAATCAGCACAATAAAAACAGAGGAGATGATCTGATTTCTTTTTCATATAAAACAGTTGTGATTACGTTGAAAGAGTCATATTTGGCATTCAGACGGAACAGGTGGAAAACTCTTGCCACGCGCAGCATACGGAAAATGACAAACCCGGACAGGAAAAAAGCAGGAATGATCGTGAGCAGATCCACAATACCGTCAAAAGAAACGAGGAAACGGATCGTGGCTCTGGACTTGCTCATTCCCGGATTGTGATAAAAATATCAAAAGCGCGGCTGAGGCGGTTGCTCTTGTCGCCAATCTGAATAATGTTAAAGATTTTTTCCTTCATAGATGAACCTTTCATAAATATAAAATTGCACAGCAAATATGCAGAAATATCAAATAATAACGTGGTTAGTATATCACATTCCGTTTAAAATCACAAAAAAGATGATTTTTAGAAAAAGGTCTGTTATGATTAAGAAAATAATGTGTTTTTATATGTAAGCATAAGAGGAAATGACATGATAACAACAGTTTTATTAGATTTAGATGATACCATTCTTGATTTCCACAAGGCAGAAAAGGAAGCGCTGAAAAAAGCACTGCAAAAAGTTGGAGTGGAGCCAACAGAAAAATTGCTGGCGAGGTACAGTGAGATCAATCAGGCACAATGGAAAAAGTTAGAACTCGGTGAGTTGACGCAGGAGGAAGTGAAAATAAGCCGTTACCGGATCTTTTTTGAAGAATATGGGATAACAGCTTCGCCGGAAGAAACTGCGAAATGTTACGAGCAGAATCTTGCATATGAACACGAAAAAGTGGACGGCGCGCTTGAACTTTTACAGAAATTGCACGGTAAGTAC
>OHOR01000426.1_pt1 | contig 19596 bp, 20 predicted proteins | sample 1569911 | NCBI WGS metagenome assembly OHOR01 (sample SAMEA3879517, study PRJEB24766) | human gut metagenome | biome: human-associated habitat; feature: feces | place: USA | collected 1985/1987
CATTCTTTTCGGCATAGGCCGTGCATTCACGGATCTGGCCTTCAATGGATTCTTCTCGCTGGCTGTCAGTGGAATAACGGGCATAGATCACGGCAGTCATGGCAGGCACCTCGCTTTTTTTACATCAGTGAACGGTGGAGCGTTCATCCGAACCAATGTTTCGTATAATTTCTATACCATATTTTGCAATGAAGTGCAATAGAATAATGAAATCAACGAACAGCATTTACTTCTTTTTGTAATAAGATACCCACCGACCTGTGGTTTTCGCCATAAGCTGGTGAGCATCTGTTCTTCTTGGTCTATAATCACTGATGGCGCAGTAATGGACATACCGTCCTTGTTGTATCTGGTTAATTGCAGTTTCGGAGTACAACAAAAAATGAGACAGGCAACCTTTTTCGGGGAAGTCCATCTCATTTTTTCGTTTTGGCTGTTTTGCAACAGCCCTGTTTAAATCGCTCAAGCTAACCAAAAACAACGGCTGCTTTTCGGAGCAGAGAATTGATTCTGTTAATAGATGCTGTCTTCTGAAATTTCAATTCCAAGTACTCCGAGGATGTCTGCGTTTTTCTGCTGCAAACAGCTCCTGATGGCCTCCTTCAGTTTCTCATCCGTTACCCACAAAGGCATCATTTCACGTGGGATGCATTGATGAAATGCATTTTCAAATTCGGTACACAGTTCAAACAATTCCTCATCCACAGCAGTTTGGGGCATAGAATCGTCTGAAAAAAGATCGTCTAAAGTTTCAACAGTCACTCTGTCCGGCCTCCTTTCTGCCTTTTGTCAACGTTCTTCCCAGATGGCACGTTCACGCTGCTCACGGTCATAGGGTTCTGCATTCTTAATGATCGCATCGAGCATCTGGTTAAATACTCTTACCGAATTGGGAAAAAGTTTGGTCAGCCGTTGCAGCTTGATGCTATCGCCCATACTCGCTTCAAAAAAGTGTGCAAACGCCTCATGCTCCATGGCCCATGCTCTTGCGCAGTATTCTTCGCTATGACCCCATCCACCACAAACATGGCCATTGGTAGCAAAATTCGCGAGATCCGAACAGCTGTGCCATGCTCCCTCGCAAAGATTGCGCACAGCTCTTTCCCTCTGTTCCGGGGTAGAGTTATTATAGCATTGAATTAACCTTTGTCCATCACTGACCAGCGCATGGTGAAACGCAGCATTTTCCGACATCAAATTTTGATATCTCATGCATACATGATCAATCATGTGCCCCAGTTCGTGGTAGTATGTAGCACCCGCCCCTCGCACGTTCTTCTCATCCTCTGCTGCATTGTAATAAACGCCGTGCTCAGCAGGCGAGTAATGGCTTGGCCCCGGTCCGCTATAATTGCCGTTGAGGATACATAGCTTTTCTGCAAACAAATCAAAGACCTTCCTTGCGGCCGGAACAGCATTCCCATAGCGCTGATCAAGGATCGCATTGTATTTGGGGGAGGAGAAAGGCTTGTCCTGTTTGATGCTCGGTCGTATGCTGGCAGCTGTTTTTGTTCCTGCAGATGCTACTGAAGCAGCCGCTGCTACGCCCGCTGCTGCCGTTGTTCGTGTAGCACGTCCGATTTGCTCATACTTCTCGACTGTGTCAAGTGTTTTCTTGAGGGATTCTTCCAGTGAACGCAGCTCACCATAGCTGGCTCGGAGACTTGTGACGCTGTCGAGTACGATTGCATAAAGTCTTCTGGACTGCTGGTCATTCCAGCTATGATTGACGTTATTAAACTGCTGCAGGATTCTTTGAATAAAATACCCGATTGCTTCCCGCGCAGCAGTTGTCTGATTCAACGCATGACGAACCGCAGATGAGTTTACATTTGTCATCACGAATCACCCTTTACATTGGCAACAACTCGCTACAGAAAGTTTCGACCTGCTCTGGTGCAGGGCTGACATACGGTTTGAACTGGAACGTATCAGTAGCACCATTTGTATAGTAAACCGTATTGTCATGCAGCGTGGAAACGTTCACGTTATCGATCAGATTGAATGCATCCGAATCACTCAGTGCAAACACGATTCTCTCCCGGAACTTGTTCAAAATGTTCATGCCAAAGTGCATGGACTCCTTTACCGTCTGATAATCGCTGGAGCAGATGATAAAGTGGATGCCATAGGCTGCACCGTCTGCAATCAGTTTCTGCAATTTTTCGCTAGCATTTCCCATTGCTCCGGAGACAGGCTGAGCAGAAACATGGGAAGAGTCTGCGCCAATGCTGGAGAACGATGCCATCAGATCCGCAAACGGATCTCTTTCCTCTACATTTTGCGATTCTGCCGGAGCCACATCCGCAGTAAGAGACGGCACTTGAGCCAGCAGTGCGGCAAAGGGATCGTCATCCGCAGGCTTCGTGGAGAATCCCGTCGGCTCGACAGGGGAATCCGTCGGTTCTGCAGAGAACCCAGCCAGAAGATCAAGCGTCGGATCTTCCACCACAGTCGGCGGGACATCCACTGCTTTGGGTTCTGCTAGAAACTCTATATACTCCGCCTCATCGACCCGGTCACCCAGCAGCATCGTCTGCATCAGATCCAGGAACTGCAGATTTTTGATGACAAACAGCACCGTATCTCCACCTGTTTTCTTTTTGCGCTGCTGATACTTTTCGTAAAGGTCATGGACAAACTGTACGATATCTGAACGGGTATGTGCAGTGTGCAGTTCTGCTACACCATGCTCGAGGCTTTGATAAAAACTTCCGCAGCGGTCATCTCCCACGATGCTGTCGCCATCCACACAGTACACACACGCCCTGCGGTTCAGCGCAGCCGAGAGCAGGAACAGATTGACCGTCCGATCCATCAGTTCATCATTGGAACCACAGATCAGGACATTATGCTGTTTCTTGCGGTCAAACGTCAGTTCAAACGGGTCATCCACCTTAATTTTTTCGCCCATATGCACAGTGACCGTGCTGGTATCGGCAATACCGATCGACCGTGCAGCAAGATAGTCCAGCATCGGCACAGTGCGGGAGCCCTCGAACACCTGCATCGTGCAGGGAGAATCCGCAAACTTCTCACTGATCTGTTTCAGGTAATACTTTTTGGTTTCATCATTGCAGAAAGCGACCCGCAGGCCAACGTTCGGATTGTTCTCTGTGTAGTCTTCGTTCAGCACAGCGGTTCCGCGGGGTCCTTCCATTTTTTTCATTGCATCCGAGCAATGGGTATCACCAAACAGATAACGAGTATCATCTTCGCCACATTTAAGGCCGACACGGATACGCATCTGCTCGATCGTACCACGATCCAGCGTCAGGGTCGAAATGATTTTGGTGGATTGAGTCGCCATCAGAAGATGCACGCCGTAGGAACGTCCTTCCGTAACGATCTTCTTCGCCAGATTTGCGCACCGCTCTGCCACCTTGCGGTTTGTTCCGCTGTCAAACAAAATCTGGAACTCATCCATGATGACAAGGATACGGGGCATGCTATTTCCGGTATTGGTAACATAGTCTTCCAGCTTTGTATATCCACCGGATCTCTTGAATATATCCGAGCGATTCGCCATCTCCTGGACCAGATTTTCCAAGATGCTCTCGCCGAACTCCTGCAGTGCATCCAGCGCCAGCAGCTTGATGTGCGGCAACCGCTCCGATTCATAGATTTTGAACTCGGTACCGCCCTTGAAATCCATCAGATACAAATTGAGCTGTTCCGGCGAATAGTTCATCATACTGCTCATAATCAGCGTATGCAGCAGGGTCGATTTGCCGCCACCCGTACCACCGCCGATCAGGCCATGATGCGAAGTGCCCTCGCCAAACACCATGCTCACGACCGAATCGCCATCGCCGATGCCCATCGGCAGCTTCAGTACCTTGGCTGTGCTGCCCTGGAACGGTTCCGGCGGGAGGATTTCTTCAAAATGGATGCTCTGAACGCTCAGTTTTTCGACTGCCTTGTGATATTCTACCGCAAATTTTTCCAACTGTCCGGCATCGGGTTTTTCGATCAAACGGACCGAGAGATGATACGGCAGCAGAGCAAAGCCGTTTTCTTTACATTCGATCTGGACACAATTCTTTTCCAGTTCGGCCAGTTTTTCGTCTATGTGGTCATAGCTGCTTGCCACCTCGACCGCAGTATTCCGACACAGAACGACATAGATGCCGCACCTGTTTCCTTTCTGCATAACAGAGGACAGCAGTTCCAGACAGCGAGCGTCCGCATTCAACGGGAAATCATACAGCATGAGCAATGTAATCGCTTCTGTACGTCTTGGATTGTGCGCATTATAATCCAGCAAATCATCATAATCAGGGCGGTCACGAATAAAGTCAAGTGTCTGCCCTTCCAGCTCTTTCAAGCAGCTCAGCAATTCTTCTGTCCGGGACATCTGCGTGACAGCCCTTTTGTAGGAATCCGGCATTTTATTGACGAAGTTGGACAACATACGGACACTTCCGCCGCCCTCTTTCGGATCAAAGATACAGAAGCGCACTTTGGATGCCGGGCACTTCCGAAGGAAGCCCCAGATTACGCGATATGCTGCACTCTGCATATTATCGTGCTGCGCCTCAGCTCCGATTACCTCCAGATTGAGTGGATGATGGAGATTAAACATCATCGGCAATTCCACACGGCTCATATCAATAGAGTGACCCGGTGTTTCCGCGCGGAAAGCACGCACGATTTTTTTATAGCCGATGCTTTCATCAAAGATTTCGGCCGGATAAGCGATCTGGCCCATGCAGAACAACTCCGGGAAAGTTGTACTTGCCGACTGTTGATCAAATGGCTCCTGAGATATCTGTTTCCATTCAGTAAGGTTCTGAATGGAAACATCCAGCTCTGCATCATCTTTCGCTTCGACCAGCTTGCGGATAAACGGCGAGAACGCAATGCCCCGGTTCTGCATTCCCTCAAAGATAAGCATATACTTACTGAAGAAGCGGTCGAAACCGGCTTTATCCGGCATCGGATGATAAAGCAACGGCAAGCCGCGCTCCGAAAAGCTCTGCTGATCCTGCTTGATGACCGCTGTTAGAGGCTGTATCGTCTGCAGCATCTGCCGGTAGCTTTCCTGACGTGTGCCTGGCTGCGGCGGCGGGCAAATGATCATTGTATAAATGCCGCACCGGCTGCCATTACGCAGAATATTGCGCACATCCGTAAGAATCGAATCGCTGATATTGCGAGGGAAATCATACATCACGAGGCAGCGGACTCGCAGGGTCTCTTCCGGGTGTTCCCTTGAATAGTCAAAAATACTGTCGTACTCTGTTCCGAGTTTGTCCATCAGGGTCGTCTCGATTTCTTCGTTCAACAGCGCCAGTTGTGTAGCGATATCCTCTGCCGTAAAGCAGATCTTTTCACCGAACAGTTCTGGCAGACGCTTGCGAGCATCAAAGAAAGGTCCGACACTGGTTCCACGGTTTTCAGGATCGATCACCGTGATTTCCAACTTTGCCACAGGGCTGCTAGCCAGAACACCAAACATCCATGCATGCGACAGTTGCTTTGCCTTTTCCGGGAAACGAGCGTCCGACATCACAAGGAGTGGTTCAGCTCCTTTACATGCCATCGGAAGCGGAAAGCGGATCACATCGTTAACCATCATATGGGCACAGCGCTTTTTCAGAAGGGACAAAAGCTTTTTATTCTCGACCAGAAGCAAAAGAGGATAATCCGTAAAGCTCATCCAGAGGATTCCATCTGCAAAGTTTTTCCCGCTGTTCACTTTCACTCTGCGCGATTCATAATCCATTCCCGTCTGCGCCAGAAAATCAACAAATTCCTGTGGAAATAGTTCATCCAGCTCTCTCTGCAGCTGTTTTTCATCGCTCTTGTTTTTGATGCTCTCCTGATTATCAAACTCCTGAATCGTAGACAGGAAATTGAGCGCCAGAGTCTTTTGGTCCTGCTCGAACGCTTCCTTTTTCATTGTCAGCTCATCCTGCGTAATTTCCGGCAGCAGTTCACTGACCTCATTCACAAATTTATGCACCGTATTTCTCAGCACAATAAGGCTTTCGTAGTCTTTCTTGCGTTGTGCCGAAAACAAAAAGTGCAGATCGTTGATCAGAAAAGGAAGCATGGACTCACGATATTTTTTTGAAATCTGGCCATAGTCTCTGCGGATTGCCTCGATGCCTTCCATCAATGCAGTATAGTTTCTGTATGCCTGGCTTTCCACACCCGCCAGTTCGGCTTCCTTACGTGTTTTGGTCTTGCTGTAGTACTTGTCAGAACTCATCAGCTGTTGATCCATCTGATCCACATCTTCAAGGATCTTCTGGGCATCCTCAATCATTTTGGCCGACTGACGTGACAGTGTCTCACATTCCTGTTTGTAAGCCTTTTCCCGGCGCGTCTTTTCCGCATTGTTTTCTGCGATGATTCTCGTTCTTTTTGCCTGATATTCTCTTTCCTGCGTGACGAGCCGGGGGTCCCATTTTTCAATGAAACCATTCAGTTCCCCGATCAGAGCAAATACTTCTGCCTGCGTCAAAGCATCCATCGTGTTCTCCTCTCTCAAGACATCTTAATGATCTTTGATTTCATATCGACACTGTCCTGTGCACTTTTCTGAATGGAAACCCACCTTGAGCGAGGTGGTGACCTGCAAAGGATAGCTGAATATCTCTACCATTTCCCCGCCGATCTCTGGGTCGCTTGTGTTGCACACCAGTGTGTACTGCTTCAGATCGTTCAGCAAACGAGGCCGGTAGCCCGGCTCCGTCATGTTCAGGATATCAAGGCACAATTTCACTCCGATGCAGGTGATAAAATTGATATCCACTGAGATGCCCGGCTCAAAGCGGACTCCCTCAATATTCTCCTGATTGGAATAAACATGATGGTTTGCCTGCACCCGTGCCGAAAGTTCCGTGCCCTCGCCCAAAGCACATGCGTAGCAGGGCATTCCCCTGTCCGGGATATGATAGAAAATTTCTCCGGCATAGGCACGCTCCCAGAATCCGACCGAGAGAAATGCCGCTCCGTAATAAATGCTTATGCGGTTTGCGTAGACATCTGCTCCACGGTTATCTGCACAGCCCACAAAAACGGTTTCCCCTTTTACACAAAAATCATCCAGCATGGCCTTTGGAATGTTCTGAACGATTCCCTCAAATATCTGCACATCAATTTGAGGATTGATATTCAGCAACTTACGCTTCAGTGCATTTATCTTAAGGTCTCCGACATCCTCAATACCACACTGGTGCCGACAGATATTGTGGTATTCCATTACATCCGGGTCAGCAAGCAGAAAATGGCCCACACCGGACCGGGCAAGTTCCATTGCTACGAGGCTTCCAACTGATCCACACCCCAGAATCACTGCCCGTTTGTGATCCATTTTATCCGTTTCTAAAATACCTTTGTTGCGGGAAAATATATTTTGGTGCAATTCATAGGGTTCCGCATTGATTGGTTTTCCGTCAAAATAGAACTGAATTTTTTCCTGTCTTGCGACCCCGCAAAAACCTTTGGCGTTCGGCTCAAAGCCTTCCGGAAGGATCTGCCCCAAAAACTCCCCACGCTCTGAGAGCTCCGGCGGAAAAATATTGAAGATAGCAGTGTCCTTGAAATATTTTCCTCTCACTGGCCCCGGGTGTGCTTCCCTCATCTGCGCCGCCGAAAGGAATACCGTCTTTTCTATTTCTTCCCCAAAAAAATTCTCTAGCATATCAATTACCCTTTCTCACGCCAAACATAACAATACGTCTGGCAATTTCCTCCATTCGCCCATTTTCTTTCGGTGACTTGCCATCTGATGTGTCATGTGCATCATTCCATGCTTTCTCCAAATCTCCGGAATGATAATAAAACACCTTTTCACGCCATGCTCCCAGCATTTTATTTTCCGTCAGGTCTGTAAAACGCACAGCTTCGTTCTCGTTATTGCTTTTCGGCAAAAGCCATAATGTATTCTCATTCCATCTGACCCGAACAGAGATATTTTTCTCCTGCAAAAATTCCAAATCAGCATACAAGAGATCAAGCATCCGAGTCATCTGTTCCTCCGAGACCACTTGCTTCATGCCCATAGCCGGTGCGGTAATCTGCATATCAAGGTAAGACGATACTTCTTCCATGAAATTCTCGATGGATTTTTTGTTGGATGTTCCTCCTGCTTCAGAACGACCACATTTCCGCCGCATAAGAGCAAGTGAATCTTCTACCGAACGATACTTTAGAAGCTCTTGCGGAAACCGTTCATTTCCTATCTCATAGGAAATGCGCTGATAGTTCCGATATGTCTGTCCCACATGATAGACCGTCATACGGAAATCCGGATCAAGATTGACCAGAACCGAGATTGCTCCCTGCGGCCGCATGGACGCATAGACGTGATTAGTTTGATCGTCCGTCCCCGAGAACTGGTCAAAAGACCCCGGATGACGATGCCACAGCCCAATCAGTTCCAACCGTTCCTGATAAATTGCAGCGACCTTGTTAATCAGGTGCTGGACATACGGCTGATCGTATTCAAAATATGCGACTTCAAAAATCGAATTCGGACCGGGGTCGATGGACTCCACAACATACCATGTATCCCCGATCACTTTGCCAAGGAATAGACCGCCCGTTTCTGTCTGTATCTTTTCTGCCGTCTCTGCCATGACTGCCGCTATCGCCCGCTGCGAAAAGACCACTTCCATCTGTTCACACCTCATTCGAAACAAAAACACTCATCACCCACCGACGTGAGTGATGAGTGTTTTTCAATACTCAATAATTGCCTTCAAGCGCAACATCATCGCTGATTTCGCCATTCATCCACATTTCGCACAGAAGGATCCATTTACAGGCCCAGCTGAGAGAGGATGCAGCTGAAGTCGAACGTGTCATACCCGTCTTGAAGTATTTCGGATCTGCAGTACAAATAAAATATTCTTCATTACGTCCGAAATTATCCCGATAGATATGCGGCAGACCAAGACCGAAGCCATGTCTTACACAATTTTCGTAGCTGCCATATGTTTCCTCAAGGATCGGCATCATGCGGGTCGCTATATCCTTCAGCCGCGGCTGTACCGGAAGAATCTGGATCGAACCGCCATATTCCGATGCGCCTGCATGAGGATGATCATTTTTATAAATCAGCATCAAATCCCAGACCATACCGTCCGGACCAGCGGGCTGCACTTTGCCACGCCAGTACAGTCTGCCGGAACCATCAGGAAGCTGATGAATCGTAAACGACGGAAAGAACTTGTTCATGGCCTGGACTTCTGCCCGATAGAGGTCGGGATCACTCTGATACCAGTAAAATGCCATTGTTACTCCCTCCTGCCTTAAGCAAGCTTACCCTGCGGGACCGAAATTCCCGGACGGGTAGGATCATCCGATTCGCCCGGCAACTGAACCTGACCCGTGGGCGAGACCATAACGGTTTCACCGCTATGAATTGCTTCCTGCAATGCACGACGACGTGCAGCGACCACATCATTGTTATCCATACTGTATTAACCTCCTGCTGAAACAAGTCGTTTGGCGCGACAGTATTTTTTGTCCTTGCCAGGCGATCAGGCTGCAAAGCTGCGGATGATCTCGCCGTTCTCGGCGATCTGAGTAGTGCATCTGCTGACAAATGCCTCTGCTTTTTCCTCGCCCTGTTCCTGAACCATGCGAGCATAAGAGTTGTTGTACAGCTCGCTGCCTTCATTCATCAGATCTGCCAGACTCATACCGCGATTTTCATTCATCACACGGCTATATTCCATACGATCCCGGATGCACTGCAGGGCAGAACTGTCCTTTTCCAGACAATCTGCCGTCTGAGCCATATAATTGCGGTAGTAAAGAATCTTTTTGACCGTTTCAAACAATGCCATAATCGCATAGAGGAAGAAACAGAAGATAAATTTAAACAGACCGACGCAAATCGAAATCACCATGTTTCCCGTGGAAACAAAGAACCCCGGAATTGCTGCAATGAAGCGGTGGAAAAAGTTACTCGCGCTGCCGCCGATCGCTGCACACAGTACCATATAAAGAAGTGCACCCATGATGCCACCGCTCAGCCCCCAGATGAATCCAATCACACCACCGATTGCACATCCAACCAGACACTGCGTATACTGTCCATGGATATAATTATGGTTTTTCTGCAGTTCTTCCACATTATCCTTCACGAGCTTTGTAGTGCAGTCATAGCACAACATCTTTCCTGCATATTCACCACCAGTCACACCAAAGGAATCGCAACAATAGCGGCACAAATTCTTGCCGCACCGTGCGCAGTGGCCTACCACCCTCTCTTCCGGGTGGTAGTAGCATCCCGGATCCATGTTGGATGTCGTAGGGGGTGTAAAAGTCTGCGCCTTCTTGCTCTTACCATCAACTCCCACCTTTGGTGCATCACCTATAGGAGGGTTGAACGTCGGAATATCATTTTCCGTCGTCATTTTCTTGTTTTCCGCACTTGTGAAATCGTTCAGATCCATTTTTGATTCCTCCATAATGATTTTGTTTTATCCATTAAACTGGTGGCTCTGATAACTCCGTACCAGTTCCTCCAGTTGTTTCAGCTTTTCCTGTTGCTTTTTCAGGTCCGCTGTCGGTGATTTGACCAACCGGGCAATCTTTTGCATCACCTGATTGTAAGCCACCGCCTGGTTATCGTTCCAATCTGCCGAAGGACGGAAATTCGTGCTAATCTTTTCACTGAGCGTATCCAGATTACGCACTGTATCCGCAAGCGTCTTTTCCATGTCCTGAATAGCAGAAACGGATGCGTTCATTGCCATTATATCCAACCTCCTTTTTATAAACCGACATCAGGTCTCATATTTTTCAACCAAAGCTGCAAGCTCCTGCAGCCACTTCTGACAGTTTTCAAGCTGCGGAATCGGCTGCAGAATTGCGGTGCAACTATCCTCGACAATCTGTCCAAGATTTTTGTACTGCTCATCCTTCCATCCAGAGCCAGCACTCATATAATCACGCTGGAGCTGCTGAGCTGTAAGCTGCAATTCATGTGTACATACGCCGCAGGCATTGATTCCGTTTTTCAAATCCTGAATCTTGACTTGTGCGCTTGCCAAAAGAAACACATCCTTTCATTTATCTATCGAATTTACTTAGCAATATTGCATATAAAGTTCCACGCATTGGATGCAACTGTCTACAGACTGCATCGTGACCTGCCCCTGCTGTGCTGCCTGCGCCTGAAATACTTGCATCGACTGCTGATACTCTCCCAGTGCGCTGGACAAAATGCTCATCTGCTGTTGCAGACGTTCCAGTTTACCCTGATACTGCTGTAGCCGTCTCTTCTGGGATGCAAGTTCCTGCTCTGCACGCGCTTTCTGGCTGCGCTGCCATTCCTCTTGCTGCTGAAGCCGAGCCTTCTCCTGTTCCATTTCTCTTACAGCATTTTGAATCTGTGAAATATGTTCACGGCATCGCTGTAATTCCGCTTTCAATTGCCGAATACGCTGTGCAATCTGGCTCTGTCCATTTTCATCACTTGTTGAGACGTTTCCAATCTTCCGCAGTTCCTCTTGAATTTTGGCTACACGCTGTTCCAGCGTTCCAATCGTCTCACGTGCTTCCTTCCCCTGTAGCTCCAGTTCCTGAATCATTCTCTCGCTCTGCTGAATCGACTGTTCCAGTTCCTGAATCTTATTTTCCAGAGTTTTAACCCTCTGCGTCAGTTCTTCGACTGTCTGCCTGGTCTTATTCACAGACTTCGATGCATCGCTTTGACAGGACTGATTATGATTTGTAACGGTATAGGACATCGGCGCAGCTTGATTTTTGAAATCCAGTAGTGCCTGCTTTACTTTTTTGAGACCTTCTACTGAAACTTGTGTCATACAGTTTCCTCTGAACTATTTCTCAGTATTGTTCTTGGGATATTTCAAAGAACCGTTCTGCCGCCTGTGCTGCACGGTTGCCACTATCCAGCACACGTTTTGACTTTATGGAAAGTCCCTGAATCGACCGAAACAACATCTGGTAGTTCTGATCTCCCCATGAAATAGATGCCGCTCTGACCCCCTGCACCATATTCTGCACTGCGCCGGAAAAGTTTCTCAGATCCTGACGGATCACTTGTGCCTGATTTGATTCCATCGACGTTTCCCCTCTTTATAATCGCCTTCAGCAGTTTCCATTAGAATTTCTGCCTGGAATTTTCCTATGCCATTGACAGAATGTTTCTGTACAATTCGACCTTTTATTTTATTCTGCCACATTAGTTCTGTACTGTCAAGCCGTTTTTAACCAAATCGAGGCTTTCTATCTGGAACATTTAAATTCAATTCCCTGTATGCTTTCTGATGAGGTGAAAAAATGTGGACTATGCAAGCTTCCTTCGGCAACGAATCACAGAACTTCGCATGAAACGCAATGTTTCAGAGTATCAGATGAGCCTAGAGCTAGGACAAAACAAAAATTATATTCAAGGAATAAGCTCCGGAAAAGCACTTCCATCCATGACGCAATTCTTTAATATATGTGATTACTTTTGCATCACTCCAGAGCAATTCTTTAGCGACCACGATCGACCAGAGCTAATCGATGCCATCTCAGAGGGAATACAAGAGCTTTCCGACGCAGATTTAGAGCTTCTCCTTCTCTTCATCCGTAGATTGCAAAGAAACATATAGTTACAATATGGCTTTTGGAGCATACTACACAAATAAGTCCTACTACCACCGCTTTACCACAATAAATTTTGCAAAACCATCTTGACGCGCCTACACTTCCATGATACCCTTTATTCCAAATCTTGCTGAAAGTGGTGGTTCTCACCGTGATAACCACCACTTTCAGCGGATGATTGCCCGGAAAGAACGTACCGCCCCGCAACACACCCGATTCATTTTGCCGCCGATTCACCCCGACAAAATCATCGCTGCGCTGCGTGGGCGGTATTTTTCTTTTGTGGGGAACGTACCTTGAAAACTTCATGAGCCGACCGGACGTGATACCGGCTTTATAGCCAACGCCGCTGCACAAACAGGGGCAGGAACTTCGTTCGGAGCAAACGGTGACCCCATTACATAAGCAGCGGAACTCTCTACTTATTTTTGCGTCTTAACAATTCGGAAACATTTGTTGAAAATGCGTTTTGAGCGCAGCGGTAGAGGGCAAGAACCGTCCCGTGGCCACAAATTTTCAATTCTTGAAAATTTCCTGTCCATCCGGGACTTCACTTCTGCAATGCGTCTGCATTTCCGAAGTGATCTTGTTGGGGCGTGCCTGCCCCAAACCCTGCTCATGGTTCGCACCTGACGGTGCGAACAGCAACGGCGTGTCGTGCTTACATAACTTCACCGAGGAGTTATCGAACAGACAGGAGGTACAATGACCAAAACGAATGTTCAACCGATTCCTAGCAATTCCCAGCACCACGACACGCCGAACAACAAAACGCACGTCATCAAGTTCCGTGTGACAGCGGAGGAAAAAACGTCACTGGAACTCACTTGCAAACTCCTGAATCTCTCCCTCTCCACTTTTATCCGCCGTGCCATCCACAACGTCAAGATCGAGAAAACAATCATCGTTGCCGGCGGCGGAGAAGAAACCCTCACCGCTGTTTCCACCCTGCTTGCCCAGTGCAGCAAGGTGGGCAGCAATCTCAACCAGCTTGCAAGGCACTTCAATTCCGGCGGTGCGGACACCGAGCAGATCCGGGCGAAACATCTCGGTGACAAGTTCGATAAGGTGGCAGTGCTTGCCACGTTGCAGGCAAACGCCGAACGCAAACCCAAGGCGCAGTTCAAGCAGGATACCATCGGGAAACTGATCGACATCCAGTCGAGGATGACCGAGGGCAAGGGCATTGGCTATAAGCGTTGGCTCACGAAACACAATCTCAAAGTTATGGCACAGACCGTGAAGCTTCTGCAGGAAAAGGGCTTGACCGACGAGGACGCCCTGAACCAGCGCATCGCCGAACTGGAAACCAAGTATCACGACGCACTGGCGGTGGTGAAAGACCTCGAAGGTCGCATGAAATTCAACAAAGAGCTGCGCTATCATGTCGCAGCCTACGCCAGCACCAAGAGCGTCGCACAGCAGCTAAAGACCGCCAAGCGACCCGCAGTCTTTGAGGAGCAGCACCATGCAGAGCTGACAGCGCACCGGGCGGCAGTGGCCTATCTCAAGGCAAATGACCTCACCAAGCTGCCCAGCCCGAAAAAGCTGGAATCCGAGTATGCGCAGCTGGCATCCGAAAAGGCAAAGTTCTACGAGCAGTACAAGGAAGCTAAGGAAGAACTGCTCAAACTGAAAACCGCAAAGCAGAATGTTGCGTCCTTTTTCCGGGAGGAAGAACCGGCGCAGCAGGAGAGATAAAGGAGTGTGCGTATGATCAATCTGAAAATCGACCCTGAGTTCCAGTCCCAGATTCCCCCTCTGACCGATGATGAATTTAAGCAGCTTGAAGAAAATATCCTGAAAGAGGGCAAGCTGCTCTCTCCTTTGATCGTTTGGAATAACACCCTTGTTGACGGACACAACCGTTATGCGATTCTTCAGAAACATCCCGAAATCTGCTTTTCTACCATGCCGCTCCGCTTTGCAAATCGTGAGGAAGCACTCGCTTGGATTTGCAAAAATCAACTGGGGCGGCGCAACCTTACCCCGGAGCAGAAGTACTACCTGATGGGCAAACAGTACGAAGCTGAAAAAGCTGCGCATGGCGGTGACCGCAAAAGCACCGATGCAAAATCAAGTTCGCTAAAAGCGAACTTGATCGACAGCAGCAAAACCTGCGACCGAATCGCAGAAGAAAACGGAGTGAGTAAGGACACCGTTATCCGCGCTTCGAGGTATATGAGAGGCGTAGAGATTGCGGAAGAACTGATACCGGGCTTAAAGCAGAGCATCCTGTCCGGACAGACGAAAGTGTCCAAAGCGGATATGCACCGCCTTGCCAGAGCGGCCTACAATGACCGTGCACAAACTTTGCAGGATATTCTGCACCCGGAGTTGAAGGCAGAACCGACACCTGACGCTGACGGTGTGATCCGCGTTCCGGGCAAAGCGCCTGTCATGCCATTCCGAAAGTTTGAATCGGTTTACGACAGCGATGCTTACCCGGAGGATGTACGGTACGAATATGTGGCGTTGGAAGAACTCACTACTCGTTTCCGTATTTCATTCAACTACCAGTTGGAGCAGATGCCCGATAATGCACAGCGTGATGTGATTCTGGAGATCATTCACAAGCATAAGGACTATCTTACTTCTCTGGAAGCCGCACTCGCAGATGTTAAAGACCAGACAGCATAACATCAGGCACATGGTATGCTGTTTACCGATGTCCAAAGGAGCGTGCGTTTGAACAAAAAGAAAAAGTCCACAAACACTTCCCCCTATCCCGATGAAGTCATCGACCGTCTGGCACGGGCATTCTACCCGGCGATCCTTGCCTGCTGGAACAGCGAGGAAGGCCAGCGGGAGTTTGCTGCATGGCAGGCGGAACAGGCTCATCTTGCAGGAAAAGAAAAACAGGAAGTTCCCGTTGGGGAACTTCCTGCGGTACATATCGTTATTGTCTGTGGCTTTTGGCAGGGTGCGTCCTATTCAGGGGTGCACCCTGTTTTTATTTCTGAATGGCTCTATTAACTTTTACGCTTGCTCACTTATACGCCTATATAAATCTGTCAGCGGTTTTGCTAGTTTTTCATAAACAAAATTCACACCAAATACACTGGTAGATCGTCTCTGATTAATCAAATCTTGAAGTACCACTAACGCTTTCTCGTCCGGAGGTTGATTTAGTCGTATAATTTCCATTACACCTGAAATCTTATATGAGAGTTGATAATACAAAATATATTCTCTTGCTCGTTCAATAAGCTTTAACATTATGCCTACCAAACATACTATTATTGTCCAGATTCCCTTAATTGGGACAAGATAAAACACCGCTCCCATGAGAATCACTGTCGAAGTAATTGCTAATCCAAGCCGCCATTGGCTCAGTTTGCTATCCCACCAAGCATTCATTCGCTGACATTCAAACTGAGCCTCAGATCCCTCATACTTTTTTGAAAATGAATACCAATCTTTAACACCCGGAGGCGAATCATTTCCACTGTTTTTTATTTGAGTAGCAAATTTTTGAGGGTGTTTCGCGCATATTTTTTCTACCAGTTCAAATGTTTCTCTTGAAGTAGAGCATTCTTCACATCCAATTTTAAGAACACAATCATCAAAATGCTTTCTCAACATAGCAGCATTAGAATTCATTTTAACAAGAGCAATATTCAATAAAAATGCCAAGACATCACACAATATAGAGCCAACACTCAAAAGGACTGAGCCTGACTCATTGGGAAGAAAGCCGATCACAAACGAAAGTATACACAGTCCCCATACCCAGTAATTCAATTTTTCAGCTGTGTTATAACATTCACGGGCCGCATACTGTATTTTTAATTGAAGTTCTTGATTTTGTCTAACTTGAATTTCTTTGCTACTCATTCTTTGCCTTTCCGCACTTTATAGAGTGTGTATTCAATCAAAGATAAATCCTGCTTTAAAAATTCATATGCGTCAAAGTTATTATAGTAGGCTATCACGTACTTTCCATGGCAATCCCTAAGATGTTTCTGAGAACCGCAGGGGCACTTAAAATGACCTCTATATGGCTTCGTAGCTATATAACGCATAAGATAATATGTTTTAGTCAAATCTGTCTCATTTAGCTTTTCTCCATAGTAATCGAGCAGGCCGATTATTCCATGGGCTCTTTCTCCAAATGGAAACACTCCATAGCGTTTGAAATACTCATATGAAAAAAAGTAAGTTTCTACATAATTAAGCATCCATTCAGACAATGTCATGCCATTCAAGAATTTCAGTTTTATTACAGTATCAATTTCAAGACACAAGCCTCCATCTTTATAACGATGTGGATACGAAGAATCAATCTGATTACCTGCATCAATAACATATGGTACTTGATTTGACTCAATCGGAATAATAATTGTTATTGAATAGTCCTTATTAAGTCGAACGTCATTCCACTCTCTGTTTATCTCAATATTTCCAGAAAGTTTAATTTGCGAATCTTCAACTGTCACAACTTTTAATTCTTTATAACACTGCAAAAGGCTTTGGACTTGTTGCAGCGCAACTGCTTGAGAAAAAATCATATTTTACAGTATGGCTTAGGAGCCGATTCTTTAATAATCAGTCTGGGAGCTTCTGTCGTCATATATTTTTCCCCTAATGCCGCAGTAACAGCTTTTGAGCCAAACCCATTATCAAGAGTAGTTCTAAAATGTTTATCATCCTGCTGCAACGAATCAATCAAATCACTTGTTACAACTTTTATCCACATAAAAAAGGTTTTAGGAATTCGAGGGTTTTCATTCCACTTATTCGCTAAGTTATCCTCAGGATTTGCTGGATTTGCAATATACCAAACCCCATTATTATGTGAGATTACATTTCTGGCTCCGTATAATGCTACGAATTCTTTTTGATTCTTCGCCAGATGCTGTGCGTAAATCTCAAGTTCTTTAAGGACATACTCTAATAATTCAAAAACAGAACATTCTGGATTGTATGCTTTAGAAATTTCTGTAACCAAAACATTTATGATTGCAGAAATCGGTTTAATATCATCGCCACCCGGCAGTTTATCGTAGTATACATTTCGATGATATTTCAGAAGTTGAATAACCCGTTGAAGTGCCGATCTGTCTAGTGCATGTGGGATTTCCTCAACAGAAGCGTAGAATCTCGAATGTCTTTTGAACAATTCATTTCTGTAATTATTTCGTCCCGCCTCCAAAAACGGTTTGTTAATTTCATCAAACCACTGTCGAAAACCTCTAGGGTTATTAGTAATCCATGTGTAATTATGGTTTCCATTATGTTTTGGAATTGCAACAGCTGTATTTATCAAATTCGGGTAAGAGCTTTTAGCCAAAAGCGACTGTTTTTTCTCCTCACTCTCATCTGTTGCAGGAACAATATCAATTGTAAAGCCGATCTTTCCCACATCAGCATACTCGATTGTGAAGCACTCATCCCAAATTTCTAGTTTTCCTTCATATATTCCACTGGCTTTTAGTGCGTCAAGAAGAATTTTTCTTAATTCACTAGGCGTGTGACTACTCCTGTCGCCTTTGATCTGACAGATAAAGTCCAAATCATAATTCGCATCCGCGCTCTTGCTAGTCGGTCTAACTACAGTTCCAAATGCGAAAGAACCCTGAGGATACATTTCTGCCTCTATTCCATAGCTTTCAAGATAAGCCGTGATTGCCTTATACTTTTCAACTGCATTAGAGTACATCGTAGGCGAGATGTCTAATTCTGAAATTATTGATAGAATATCCTGCTGGCGTTCAAGTACATTTGGCATAAAAGGCCTCCTTATATCCTTGCAGTTCTAGCACTCGTCGTGTCAGAGTGCTACTTTCATTTAACAATATATCACCATTCAGGTGCTTTGTCAAATTCCAAAATATTCTTTACAATTCGTTAATATTTTTAGGCTGTGCGTTTATCTTTAAGTTGATTGTTAATTTTTTCTCGCAATCCTTACTTGACAGAAAAAGGGTGCCACTTTGCAAGCCAGCAAAGTGGCACCCTTTTTCAATCTCCAAATCCATGAACAGATATCACTGTTCCTAAATACTCTTCTAAATCACCGTTCAAGATCAAATCTGCATAGCCCAGTGGGTCATTGTAGATGAGATAATCCAACTCCGACCTCTGTGCCATAGTCACATCCAGTGCATTCTCGACCCCGGTGCAGTCGATGGAGATCATTCTCCCATCCCGGAGCAGCAGCTCCACGCAGCCGGTGTCCATGTTGAATTTGCAGGCTCTTTCATCGTACTTCATGTTTGTGTCCTCCTGAAATCATGTCGTAGCTTATGTCGGTCAATCTATGATTTCGGATTTTATCTTCCACGGATACCTGCATTGAACTTTCCGAAGAAAACAAATAATCCGAACCCATCTCCTATCGGAAACAAGTTCGGATTATTTTTGTTTGGTCCGAGTGGCGAGAATCGAACTCACGGCCTCTTGAACCCCATTCAAGCGCGCTACCAAAACTGCGCTACACCCGGTCATCATCCGTTGCCTCCCTACCGAAGCACCTGCGACATGAAATATTATACTCGGATAAGGCAGTCTTGTCAACAGATTTTTGCAATTTTTTTGGATTTTTTTGAAGAAAGTATGATTTTGACGGTGATGCGCTGCTTTGCATCGTACTAATTCCTCCCGCCGTCGCATAAATTTCTTCCAAATGGCTTTCAAATGGGAAGAGAGGGGAGAGCATTTTGGCAAAGCAGGAACGAATCGAGCAGGCGGCAGTCTGCCGCGAGATAGGAGCTCGCACCGGCGGCGACATCCTCATTGGCGTGGTGGGGCCGGTGCGCACGGGCAAGAGCACCCTCATCAAGCAGTTTATGGAAAAGCTGGTGCTGCCCGCCATCGGCCCGGAGGACGCGAAGCTCCGCGCCCGCGATGAGCTGCCCCAGTCGGCAGCGGGGCGCACCATCATGACCACCGAGCCCAAGTTCATCCCGGAGTCGGCGGTGCCGCTGGCGCTGGAGGGCGGGGGAGAGTGCAGCATCCGGCTCATCGACTGCGTAGGCTACATGGTGGAGGGGGCCATGGGCCACGAGGAGA
>OHOR01000429.1_pt1 | contig 19401 bp, 18 predicted proteins | sample 1569911 | NCBI WGS metagenome assembly OHOR01 (sample SAMEA3879517, study PRJEB24766) | human gut metagenome | biome: human-associated habitat; feature: feces | place: USA | collected 1985/1987
TATTGACATTTTCTCTTTTATCTGTTATAACTAAATTAACAAAAAACAAGAGAGAAAAAAATAAAGGAGGTACAGTCCACCAAAACAGTAATTGCATTCGGTTTTACCTTCAAAAGATGAAATGAAAACATGACGATCCTAAGAAAGGAATCCTGAATTAGTATCAGATCAGAAACATTCTTATATGATACAATTCCAAATGTCATAAGAAAACAGGTTCAGAGATTGAAGAGAAAAGCGAAGAAGTCCAAAAGAGTTGTTTGAGAGTTTCATAAAAGAAATGATAGGCAATAAGAAAAATTGTTTAGAAATTTCAAAATGAAGCGGCAAACAGAACGAACAGTAGAAAAAAGAATAGCGAGGTATAGTCCCATGGACGAAATAGTTTAAAAGGCGGCATTGAAAGAAAAAAAATTTCGATGTCGCCTTTTTCATGTTTATTTTTTATTCATCATCTGACAGCTGATGCCACGGATTCTCTACATCCGGATCTGTCGGATCCCAGCCTTTATTCGGACTGTCTGTATCAATATGCGCTGCCTCAGGTTTTCCCAATGGTCCCGGATCATCATCCTCATAAATTTCCACGGTTGTTCCCGATGGACAGTTATCTGCGATCCATTTTGCATCTTCCACCGTAAGCCGCACACATCCCATAGATGCCTGCTGTCCAAGTTTATTATATTTTTCTGTGCACAGAGCACTTTTTGATTTTTTATAGTATGGAACCGAATGAAACAAAACGCCTCCTGTGATCCGGGTTGCATACTGACCATATACTTTTCCGTACAGTTCCCGCCATAGATATTTGGTTGATAAATGAAATGTGCCGCGCGGTGTTGCATTGTACAATCCTGTGGAACAGATCATCGCCTTATACGGAACCGTATATTCGCCGTTTTCGTCTGAAGTATATACGGTAATACAGTTTTGTCTGCGATTTACTTTTATGTAATATGGAAATTCCGCTTCATCTGAAGCAGACTGCTGCGAATCTTTTTCCTGCTGATTTTCGCCCTGCACTGTATCTTCCTGCCGAACATTCTCGTTCTTTCCTTCTCCTGGCACAATATCATCCTCACTCTGGCTTTCACCCTGTGTGATATCTTTCCCGGAATTTTCGCTCTGACTTTCGCCTTGCAGCATATCCTCTTCTAACATTACGTTTTCCGTGCTTTCATCTAGTTTCATCTCATCACTTCTGTATTCCTCAAAAATATAGCTGTCAGAATCACCTGTCACATACGCAAGCACCGGAAGATTCCATTCCATCCGAAGCGCCACAAACTCCAGCGCCGTCAATCCGCACATAAAAACAGTGGCTGCAATTGCGATAACGATTGCAGCCCTATTCTTCCATACTTTTTCAATTGTCTTACGAAAAGTAGTTTGTTTTTTCATTTATCCTATAACTGTGTGATAACAAAAATATCATAAATCGCCTTGATCGCATTCTCGAAATCTGCGTTGCTTACACCAATAATGATGTTTAACTCAGATGATCCCTGATCGATCATTTTTACATTGATGTTTGCATGTGCCAATGCAGAGAAAATTCTTCCTGCTGTTCCGCGTGTGGATTTCATACCACGGCCAACAACTGCAATGAGTGCAAGATCGCTCTCCAGCTCAATGCTGTCCGGCTGCGCATATCTGTGGATAGCCGAAATGACAGCCTGCTCTTTTCCCTCAAACTCCGGCTGGTGTACAAAGATTGTCATTGTATCAATTCCGGATGGCATATGTTCAAATGAAATTCCATTATCTTCAAATGCAGATAACACTTTTCTGCCAAATCCAATCTCGGAGTTCATCATATCTTTATCAATGTTTACAGAAACGAAACCTTTTTTACCTGCGATACCGGTGATCGTATATTTTGACTGATGGCAGGTGCTCTCCACGATCCAGGTTCCCTCATCTTCCGGTGCATTCGTATTACGGATATTGATCGGTATACCAGCTTTGCGCACAGGGAATACCGCATCCTCATGCAGTACGCCGGCTCCCATGTAGGAGAGCTCGCGGAGTTCACGGTAAGTGATCGTCTTGATCGGCTTTGGATTGTCGATGATCCTTGGATCTGCGATCAAAAATCCGGAGACATCGGTCCAGTTCTCATAACAGGTTGCCCTCACTGCCCTCGAAACGATAGATCCTGTGATATCAGAACCTCCACGCGAAAATGTTTTGATGGTTCCATCCTCTTTGGCGCCGTAAAATCCCGGAATGACCGCACGCTCTGTTTTTGCAAGACGCTCAGACAGTACTTTATCTGTTTTCTCCGGCATAAAGTTGCCATCCTCATCAAAAAAGATCACTTCTGCCGCATCCACAAATTCATATCCAAGGTAGTTTGCCATAATGATACCATTCAGATACTCACCGCGGGACGCTGCGTAATCAACACCTGCTTTATTTTTAAAATTCTCGGAGATTTTCTTAAATTCTTCCTCTAAAGAAAGTTTTAAATTCAAACCATTAATAATTGTGTCATAACGGTCTTTGATTTTCATTAACATCACACGGAAATCTTCATCCTTTTCCACAAGGTCATAACATGCATACAGCATATCTGTTACCTTTGTGTCCTTAGAATTTCTTTTTCCCGGTGCACTAGGCACTACATATCTTCTCTCTTTGTCTGCATGGATAATCTTACCAACCTTTGCAAACTGTTCTGCACTTGCAAGAGAGCTTCCACCGAATTTCACAACTTTAATCATTTTTTCAAACTCCTTCGATTCTGTTTCTCTATTATCACCGGCCGATCACAGCCAGCCGTCACTTTCCTGATTGCAGTTTTTCTTTTTCCCGGTCAGGACTAACGACTATATCTTATCATAAATGCAAATTTCGTCAAACTATTTTTCTTAAAATAAAGCGGTTTTTCGGCTTTTCTGCATTCTCACTCGAAATTATGTCAACCACTTATAATTTATGATTATAGCACTTAAAATCAGAAGTAATAATATGCTTGTTACGATTTACCGCGCAAGAAGTCCACTTGTAAGAAAATCGGCGAGCTCGATCATATTCTGCTGTGATCTTAAGTAAATTTCAATATCTGTCTCATAATCGCCGTCCAGATATGCTTCCATCTGCTGACGTTCCATATCAAGATGATCGTAGAACATTTTTCTCAACTCTGTCTCGTTGTAGGCCGGTGTCTGTCTGCTCAAAAAGGATGCGATTTCCTCCGCATTGATATACCAGTTTTCCATAGCTGCTCCCGAAAAAGCCGGATCAGCCTTTAAGCCGGCTGCAACTTCATCGGTCAGACGCAAATGCTCCATAAAAAGTTTGCGGAATCTCTGCATTGCTGAAGCCGGATAATACTGAGCAAAAATCGCAAGAATCTCCTCTGCATTTTTGTACACGGCGTCTTTCCACGCATTCTGACCTGACAGGTTTTCAAAAAAACTGATGAGATAGAATTTTACAAGTGTAATATGATTGAGCCATGCCATGCGCATGCGCTGTCGCAGATCCACGCCCATGTTGTTTCCCGGCTGCGTTGTGGTTCCCGGGCGTGTTGCAGTTCCCGGCTGTGTCGTAGTTCCCGGGCGTGTTGTGCCTCCCGGCTGTGTCGTAGTTCCCGGGATAATGACAATTCCACCCACAGGAGTCTTAGTTGGTTTGTTCGTGTTCCCCTCGGATGGTTTGCTCTCATTCTCATCCACATATCCCTCTCCCGGGCAGATCGTCAGGCGCATTCCCGTCTGAAGATTGTATGGGTTCACCCCGGAATTGAGCAGGATAAGTTCGGTTACGGTTGTATGAAACTGTTTTGCAAGTTTGTACAGAGAGTCTCCTTCCTGTACACGATAACTGATTCGATTCTGACAATACATATTTTCTTCCATAAAAATATTTTCAGATTATTTTATGAAATTCTGCGGGTTTGGTTACCGAATTGGAATCACTTAATCATCCCACTCCTTATCGAATTCGACAATCGATCCTGTGGCTGCATCAACTTCATAGCTGTACTCATAGCCTCCAGCTTTAAATTCAATCTCATAAATAGACATGCCATCATCCCAATCCAGTTTTCCCTCCATCTCAAAAGCATTGGCACTTGCAACACCGGCATGGGATAAAGCAATCTCCTTGGCCTTTTCCAGTGAAATATTGCTGACAGCCTGGTTTTCTTCCGTCTGACTGTGCTCCGACTGCTCCCCGTGCTCTTCAACCGATACATTTGAAACAGCAGCGCCATCGTATTCTTTTTCAAATTTTACGATTTCACCGGTCATTGCGTTAACCTCACAGTCAAATTCGTAACTGCCCGAAATAAATTCTACATCATAGACCATGACTCCCTTATGCGTGTCCAGTCCAACTGTATAAAATGTCAGGTCGCTCTCAGATACACCCGCCAGTGCGATCTCTTTGGCCTTTGTCTCCCCGATATATCCCTTTTCACTGGCCGTTCCAACAACCTCAACATGGGTTTCTGCCCCTTCCTTCCCCAGCAGAATATTCAGTTCATTGATGGACAATGGAGCAAGTTCATCAAATGTGTGTAAAGAGTTTTTGCCGAGAATCTCCTGAATCAGTTGTGCCTTTCCGAGCGTAATCCCATATTGTTCTGCCATCTGCTGGAGCTCATCACTCTTTACAACCGTCTGACTCAATACAGCCCCTCTGAATGAATCGGTCTGAAGCAGTTTATTGACTTCGTCCGCCAGCCGTTCCTGCAATGCCATGCCCCGAACCGGATCATTATTGTCCACACTGATCAAAACGGAATTGGCCAGCTCATTGAGATAGCCGTTTTGAAGCATCGAACCGATTATGGCATTCACTGCAACATCAAGACTGCTGCCTGAGAAATCCATGTCACCGACAATGGTTCTGCCATCCTCGTTCAGCGGAATCACATCCAATATACGTTCCTTCTGATTGATCTTAATCTCCACGCTCGGGTTTACGTCCAGCGAAACCGTAGCATCTACCGTATGATTGACCTGATAATTCCTGACTCCCAATCCACCTCCAAGGATCAGGCACAAACCGGCAGCCAAACCTGCCATTCGAACTGCCCATGTTTTTTTCTTGTTTTCTGTCGTCATCAATATCACTCGTCCTTTCTGCTCATTGCAGTCGGAAAGAACAGCATCCAACACATCCGGTGCTGCGTGAGTACATGCCTGCCGGATCTTCTCATTCAATTCGTCATTTGTCATTGCTGCCACCTCCTATTGCAAATATTGTTTCAGCCTTTTTAAGGCTCGTGCATATTTTGAAAGTACCGTCGACAGCGGAAGTTCCATAATCCTGGCAATTTCCCTGTGTTTAAATCCGACCGCCGCATGAAGCATCACTATCTGCCGTTCCTCATCGGACAATTGTTCCATGCAGGTGACGAGAATACTTCTGTCCTCCATTGTGAGCATATCAGTATCCGGGATAGCAAGTTCCCAGCCTTCCTGCGATGTACATTCCGCTTTCTTGCGCTCCCTCATCCGCTGCAAACACAGATTTTTTGCAATGGTTATAATCCATGCCATCGGTTTTCCCCGGGAAACATAGCTTTCTGCTCCATTCCATACAGCAACGTAACAGTCATGGAGAACATCCTCTGCATCGTGGTGGTTTTTCAAAACCGAAAGGGCAAAACTGTAAACAGATGTGTGCGTAACCTGATACAGCTGCTCCAGGCACTTCTTGTCACCGTTGGAAATGCCGTAAAGCAGACTGTCCAAATCTGCATAGTCTGTTGATTGCTTAATGTCCGACGTCAAGGCAAAAAGTATCATCATTTCACTCCTTTCACTCTATTAATGCACAAATAGATGTTTTTATTGCACCGAATAAATTTTTTTGTAAGTTTTTCCATAATCCTTGCACATTTTCCCTGTTTTTGGAGAAATATATCTGACATAGTCACAGACAGACAGCAAATTTAATTTTATAACAAATTAGCATAAACCATAGCGGCAACAACGGTCAGAATACCGGAAACCGCAATGGAAAGGCTGCTCATTGCCCCCTCTATCTCGCCGAGTTCCATCGCTTTTGCAGTTCCTACAGCATGGGAGGCAGAACCAATTGCGATCCCTTTTGCGATAGGTTCTTCAATATGAAAAAGTTTTAATACCGCATCTGCTGTTATGTATCCAAAAATTCCTGTGATGATAATGACCGCAACAGTAATTGTCACATAGCCACCAAGTTCCTCAGAAACTCCCATTCCGATCGCTGTTGTGATAGATTTTGGAAGTAATGTAACATACTGCTGATGATCGAAACGAAAAAGCAAAGCCAGAACCAGAATACATGTCATGCTGGTAAATACCCCGGAAATAATTCCTGCTATGACAGCTTTCAGATTTTTCCTGAGTAACTCAAACTGCTCATACAGAGGAACTGCCAGACAGACAGTCGCCGGCGTCAACAGATAACTTATGTATTTTGCTCCTTCCTGATAATCTGCATAGTCTATATGAAACACCACCAGAAATACCATAACTGCAATTACAGAAATTAAAAGTGGATTAAATATTGCGATTTTTACTTTCTTTTTAAACCATAAACCAAACTCATAGGTCAACAGACTGACTACAACCCCTAAGAAAACGGAATCTGTTAAAAATGATTTCATGTTCTTACTCCTCCTTTTTCTTTCCTTTTCGTATCACAAACTGCGTGATGCTTCCGGAAACTCCCATGACGATCACCGTTGAGATCAGCGTAATGACAACCACCTGTATCCAGATTGGCTGCAGAGCTCCCCACGAATCAAGAAGTCCTACTCCGGCCGGCACAAACATCAATGGCATGATCTCGATCAGAAAATTACTTGTTTCTTTGATGTCTGACACCTTTAAAATTTTCAATTCCAATGCAAGGAAAAGAAGTACCATGCCATAAATACTCGCCGGTATGGATAGTGGTATGATATATTTTAAAAGTTCACCAAAAAAAGAAACGAACAGAATAATTAAAAGCTGTCTTACATATTTCATGATTTTTCTCCTTTGTTTTTATTCCGGTTTTGTATCATACCACTGCTTATTTTGAATCTCAATACCTATTTTTTATGTTTCTTTTTTAGTCCATCACAGGCTGGGTTATCCAACACCTTCCCATCTGCTGAAAATCTTGAGCCATGACATGGACATTCCCATGTCTGTTCTTCTTTATTCCACTGAAGGACACATCCCATATGACTGCATCTTTTTCCGCCAACCCTTCCAATCCCCACAAGTGCATGACCCAGATTAGAAATTAACTGTGGTTTTAACATATTGCGTGATGGTGAAAAAACAGTAGAATATTCATTGTTTTTTTCCTGTATGAGGTCTGACAAGATCATTGCTGACAGCATGGAACCTGTCATCCCCCATTTTCCAAATCCGGTTGCCACAAATAGATCCGGTGTATTTTTACTGTATGGACCGATGTATGGTCTTTTATCCAGAGACATGCAGTCCTGTGTTGCCCAGAAATAGCGTTCCTTTGCTTCCGGGAAATATTCCTTTGCGATATCGCGCAGTAAATCCCAGTTGTTTTTTTCCTTTCCAGACCGGTGACCGCCTCCGCCTATCAGCAGATAGTCTTCGTAATTTCTCAGGGACAATCCGATATTATCTGCTTCAAGATACATGCCCTTCAGATTTTTTCCATATGCACAGGCAAGTACATAAGAACGATTCTGATATAACTTTAAATAATAGGAACCTCTCGTATTAATAAACGGAAAATGTGTCGCAATGATAATTTTCTCTGCTGCGACTGAACCTTTTTCTGTCAATGCAAAATACTCTGTCATCTCACGCACTTCGGAATGTTCATAGATTCTCAGATTTTTGCTGATCCCGGCGGCAAATTTGAGTGGCTGGAACTGCGCCTGCCGCGGAAACCGTATTGCTCCCTCCACTTCAAACGGTAACTCCGTGTCCTCCGTATAATCAGCCTGAAATCCAAGACTGCCCAATGCCTGTATTTCACTCTCTAACTTCCGACGCTCCCTGACAGAATACAGATAAGAATCTGTCTCTTCCATGTCACAATCCAGAAAACGCCCCAGATTTTTATAATTTTCCACCGCTCTTAAATTTGCTTTCAGAAACAGTTCTGCACGCTCCTGTCCCATGGACTGTAATGATTTTTCGTAAATCAATCCGTGCTGCGCCGTAATTTTTGCAGTTGTATGCCCGGTCACGCCCTGACAGATGCGGTCTTTTTCCAACAGACAGTAATCAACACCCGCCTGCTGTAAAAAATAGGCGCACAAAACACCCGCCATACCACCGCCAATGATCAAAACCTGTGTCCGGATGTCCTTTTCCAAAGTCGGGAACTCCGGCATTTCTATATTTTCCGTCCATAATGAACTCATAAATCCTCCTTGTTTTGCGAAGCAAAATGCGACTGTCCTTACACGGAGCAATGCCCAGCAAGCTGTGCAGGATTTAGCCTCCTTGTTTTGCGAAGCAATTTTATGATTAGTATGAATGGATTGTTTCATAATTATTCAATGCGTTCCATTTAGTTTGATTATCAAAATACTATTGACATTCTATTTCATTTCGTCTATTGTTTATAATAGTTTGATTTTCAAAGCATTTTAACAAAATAAATTTTCTGGCTAAACTATTTCATTGTTCAGAACGGATTTCACAATGTTTGAAGTCAAAAATAATATTTTTGAAATGGAGATTATGATGAGTGTACGAATTATAATAGACTCTGCCTCTGATCTGACAAAGGAACAGGCAGATAAATTAGGACTTGATTTTTTACCTTTGAAAACAATTTTTGGTACGGAAGAATATCTGGATGGCATCACATTAAGCCACCAGCAATTTTATGAAAAACTGATCGAGAGTGACTGTATGCCGACCACAAGCCAGATTCCGCCACATGATTTCGAGCAGCTTTATGCAGATGTGAAAGAAAAAAAAGACACAGCAGTTGTCATCACACTTTCCTCCAGGCTTTCCGGTACTTTTCAGAGTGCCAATATTGCATTGGATGGTTATGAAGATTGTATTACGATCGTTGACAGCGAAAATGTATGTCTTGGCGAACAGATTCTTGTGATGTATGCCTGCCGTCTCAGAGATGCCGGTGTTTCTGCCGCTGGAATTGCAGAAGCTCTGGATCAGAAAAAGAAAGATGTCCGCGTTCTGGCGTTATTAGATACCTTAGAATATTTAAAACGCGGCGGACGCATTTCCAAGACTGCCGCTCTCGCCGGAAATCTGCTTTCCATTAAGCCGGTTATCGCAATTGTAGACGGGGAGGTTGCCGTTCTTGGAAAAGCTCGCGGCTCAAAAAACGGTTGCAATATGCTCCGGGAGGAAATTGCAAAATGCAATGGTATTGATTTCTCCATGCCACTTTGTCTCGGTTATACCGGATTAGAAGATTCCCTTCTGCAAAAATACATAGAAGATAACACCGATCTCTGGAAATCTTATGTGGAAGAACTGCCTATCAGTTCCATTGGAAGCACAATCGGAACCCATACGGGTCCCGGCGGAATCTGCGTTGCATTTTTCAGTAAGACAAACTCCTGACCGGAGTTTGTCCTGCGTCATCTTACTCCAATGCCCCTTTTACTTTTTTATGGGAAATACAACGCTCCTCCCGATTGGCAAGTGCCTTTACCCTGCCTTCTAACAGAAGTTCCCTTCCTTTTTCATTTCTTGTATACACACAGTCATAGCCTCCAATATACGGATGCATGCATTTTGCGAAACATTCCGCATCCTCCTTCTTTTTCGAAAAGCAATTTGGAATGGCATAGAAACCGTTCAGTCCTTTCCGACCCTTCTTTTTCACAAGTATGTAACGCTGGTTGTCAATCACATCAAAAAACTCATTGACACACTGCGCAAACAACGCTTTATCCCTGCCGCTTCCACCGGACAGATAAATGATATGGTTATCCGGTCCCGGCGATTCTGCCACTACTTTGCAGTGTGTTTCTTCCAGAAGCTGCTGCTCCTCCAGCGCTTTACGGATTCCATTTCCAAATGCCTTTAATCTTTTTAACGGACTCCACAGCATGAAAATTTTCGGAAAACGTATCATGATTCCAGTCAGTCCGACAACAATGAAGAAATAGCAGATTCCGGCTAAATGTCCATTTCGGGACGCTCCCGCCACGACACCTGCCCCAATTGCCCCGATCAGGAATAAAATTGCTGACAGGATCATTGTGAGAATCGCATCCCAGAAAACAACACTCGTCACAAACTTGTCTTTCACCTCTGTCTCATCCACAATATCCATTTTGTCATAGATTGCAAGCGCACTGTCCCAACGTTTTTTTAGCATATCGCGCTGTCCCGACATTTTCAGCATTTGTCTGTTAATCCTGTCAACATTAGTTTTATTAAATGGAGTTTTAATAATTGACAACCGTTTTATTCCATTTTCAATTGTATTTTCTGAGTAATGCAGACCAAGAAAATGTTCCATCCTTCGTTCGAGCATACTGTAATCGTCACTAATCTGATTGTCATCTGCCTTCAGCACTTCGTTCCATGGTCTCAGACACACTAAATGCCAGATGTTACTTGTTTTTTCCGGCTGTTCCTTCATCACACGGATAGCGCGTCCACGCATCTGATTGCTTAACATAAATGAACCGACAAAGCTTGCAAGGATCAGGGAATTGATGCAAGGAGAATCCCATCCCTCCCCAAGCAGCGATTTTGTGCCAACCAGCACCTGCATATAGCCTTTTGAGAAGACATTGGTTACCGCCCCTGTCAGAAAATGTGCATTTCCAACAGCCGTCACCTTAAGATAATCTGTCTCAGGAAGATTTCCGATCCTGCTGAATGTGACTTTTCCACTCGTTCCGATCTCCTGCTCTAACGCCTCTTTTGCCTCCGCCGGAATGATCACGATCGTCCCGCAAAGCACTCCAAAACGAATTTGTTTGTTTTTCTTTTCATTTTCACGCCGGAGCATTTCAAAAAACGGAAGCACTCCAAGCGAGTTTACGTCATATTCTGTATTTCCAATTGCTTTTTCATATTCTTTCCGGATGTAATCCGTCAAAACAAGCAGCCTTAAATTCTGACCGGATGTCTCATACTCATGGAACACAATGTCCCGTATGCTGTTGCATTTTCCAAGAGAATTTGTGAGCATTTTTTCCACTGCCGCACTTTTCGTCATGACGACTTTTTTCTTCTCTATCAGACCGCTGGATTTTAAATCTGCAATTAACAATTCACGATATGTCTTGTCACACATATATGAATCCACATCATCATACAAAAATCCCTGTAACAGACGCTCCATCCACTGCACGTTCATGGACGGTAATTTTTTTGCTCCCAAAAGTCTCTGTAATCTGGACGGAAATGCAATATTTTTGCTCTGCAGATAAATCAAAAGTGATGCCAGATATGCCGGATTATCCAGCAGCAGGTCATCCGATAGCTGTCCACTCAGCCCCTTATGGCTTCTCACATACGTAAGAAACTGTGTATCCTGCATAATTTTTTCTGTCATTGCTTTACTGCGTTCTTCAAAACGTCTGACTTCCTGCTCCTCCTCTTTTGTCGGATAATTGAAGTAAACATAATCCTGATGCGGACAGAGACTTCCCTCTTTTACAAGTTCCGGTATCGTGATCTCCTCATCGATCTCTCCACACATATTCATGTACCGCGTCCACATAGCCGGTGTGGAATCATACGGCGGTGTTGCTGTCAGCGCTATAATCTTAAGGTAATTCAACTGTTTTTTGAATTCTTCTAATGCTTTCCACCATTCACTTCGCAGATGGTGGCATTCATCCAGACAGAGCACTTCGATCCCTGCCTCTTTCATCGCCGCAACCAGATCAAAACCGCTGTAATCTACTTCCTCTGTCTCGTTTTCTGTCAGGCACTCGTCTGTGCCTGTGCCACTCTCCTCACCTGCATCTTCCTGCATTCCCTGAAATCTTGTCATGGCACTGTGCAATGCCTGATAAGTTGCAACCGTGATTGCCTTTGGCTGTTTTAAATTCTGTGAAAGAAAATCTTCCCCCTGCACGCCCTCACATAAAAAAGCTTCCTCAATCCTTGCGATCCACTGCTCCCGGATCGTAATGGACGGAGCTAAAATCAGTGCTTTTCCATTCATCTTGCGGATCAGTTCAATTCCCAATGTCGTTTTCCCGGAACCAGGTGCTGCTACAATATGTATTTTTCCATCTGCCATGTACCTGTCTGCATGTTCTAAAACTCTTGCCTGATAATTCCGCCATGTTCCCTTAAATTCCAAAATTCCTTCGTAATTCATAACTTCTCCTTGCCGTTATTGTGCTATTTAGGCGATCACCTGTGCAATTCTGTCCAGTCTCGCATAAAATTGCGGATAAAAATCCTGCTCCGTGTCATACGGATTTATGTAAAAAGTATTCAGCAAAAACATCGTGATCGTCTTTTTCTGGTTTTCATCTGACATTTCCCCTAAAATACATTCGATTTTCTTCCGGAATGCATGCCAGTCGATCAGATATTGCTGATTTTTCTTAAGTTCCGGTGTATCCAGCCACTTGCAAACCTTCACCTTACTGCGGTTCTCTTTGGCACAGCCATCCAACTGTAAAAAATAGTCCAGTCTGTTCTCCTCGTAAATCCGCCCCAATGGAAAAACACGGCAGATACCCGGTCGAAAGCTGTGAATACTGCATCTTTTCTCTTTTAAAAACGGACAGACATCTTTGTCTGTCATTTTCAGATCCGGCAATATCATGCCATCTGCCACATGCAGTTCTATCTGCTCCTTTAATAAGTTTTCAAACGTTGTATTCAGATTTTTCGTCAGTTCATAAATATCTAATGGATCAAGGATGATCGACTCCCCCATATCCTCACAGCACGAAGAACAGCCTGCACAATCGTTGCAGGCTGCCCGTACCATATCATTTAATCCATATCTTTTTCCGTCTGAAATTTCTTCCAAGTTCTTATTCATTTGTTAAACCTCGATATAATATTTGCATTTTTATCCTTGCCAGCTGTCCGACGCCATGCGGTCTGCAAGCTGGCTTAATTCGTTGGGATATTTCATAAGCTCACGTTCGGAATTCAGCCGATGCCGCTGTTCGGCATTTTTCTTTCCTGCGATTCCATATTCCAGGGCATTCTCCAAAGCCTGATACTCCCTCTGCGCTTCCCTGTTCAAAGTCTTATGAACGCCGGAAACCTGTCGGTTCGTTCCATAGCGGCAGCCATTTCCTCCATGCGCACTCTCGTACTGTCCATTCTCATAAACGTATTCATCGTTCGTGTCATTTTTGTATACAGTCTCTTTTTTATCCGTTGGCGCACCATTGTATGCACTGTTATTTTTTTGTTTTTTACCCATTTCGCTTTTTTCTGGCAAAAAATAATTACATCACAATTTAATAATTATTTTTTATACCATTTCCCTCCTGTTTATTCAGATAGTATTGCACATCTGTTTTCACAGTTAGGGTATCACGTACAAGCATTTTTATTCACAAGCTGCAATGATCGCGTATTTCATTATTATAATCTGCATTTTGATATTGCATAGTCAATTTTTCATCTAATCTTTGTCTGCTTCACGATACACGCAAAATATCAACCGTGTGGGCACTTGCCCCCATCAAGTCCATACGCTCTGCGACAGACATCTGGTATCTGACGAACAGCTCAAATGTTTCTTCGTCCATCTCCTTTAAGACCGGACGCATATAATTTGCTGCGCCATCAGGTGCTATGATTTTTTCACGCTGTAAGGAAACTACCTTGTTTATTTTTTCAATGTCCGATAATGTGACATATTCATACAAATCTTTTTCTTTTGACACACAGTGAAAATCTTCTGTCAGCCTGCCATCTCCGAGACACTCTTTTACCATATTTTCCTTAAATCCATACATCAAAACACCATAATCGTTCATCAGATATGCCACAAAAATAAGACCATTCTTTTTTGTCACACGCTTTGCTTCGCCCAACGCCTTTACCTTATCCTCAAATGTATACAGATGATACATCGGTCCTAAAAGCAGTGTCATATCAAATGTTTCATCTGCAAACCGTGACAGTTTCAATGCGTTTCCCTGATATGCCTTCACGCTGCTGCCCTTGGATTTTAAAATCCCGAGATTATACTTCACGAGTTCCACCGCTGTGACATCATAGCCTTCGTTTGCCAGTGCGACCGAATACCGTCCGGTTCCGGCGCCCACATCAAGGATTTTCGGTTGCTCCATTTCCTTTAAATAGCGATGGATGTATTCCATGGTAATGCGGTATTCCACCTGTCCATGGCGGCGTCCGAGCCTTTTTTCTTCATTAAATTTATTATAATGCTTTTCTAATTCTGTTAATTCTTTTGCCATATCTGTTTCCTTTATTAAAGCAGCGATCAAGCATTACAGAAATAAATCGCTTTTATTCCACGCTTCATGCCATGATCCGCCATTTTCAAATCTATTATGCAGCTAATAGATTTACCCGCATCTGCTCTATTTTTATGCCTTATAACCATTATATACAACTACCGATTTTCTGACAAGCAAGATTGTTACTGTTCACTCAGCATTAAAACACTTGCTGCTTTGCTGCTGAATGAAGTAATTCACGAATGAACAGGCTCCTTTTACGATGCAAAAACTTAAAATGAGTTTTTTTCATCTATTAGAATCACTTTTTACTTGTTTTTTGAAAGATAAAACCCTGCATAATCACTGGGATTATGCAGGGTTTACCGTTCCCTATTATAACATACCAAGTAATAACCGGGAACTACAGCTACAATGTATTATGGGAATCCAGTGATAATATTTTAAAAAAATATAAATGGAAAAGAAAAAGCCTTGCCATTACGCCAAGTGATGTAAACATCTTCTCGCAAACATCCGAAACGCTTAATGGTACAGCTTTTAAAAATATTATATCATGTGCAAAAGCAGCACATGATCGACATTCGCCGTTCGCCGAATGCATAAATGCATTCTTCTCACTTGCGCTCATTATATCACAAAGTCAAAAAAATAATACTTTAAATAAACGCGATCATATATAACGGTAATGTAATGATACCATCATCACTTACACCTATATTACCATCAACAAACTTGTATCCATAAGGAATGTCTGCATTCATTTTCAAAATAGATTTTAAGGAATTAGCCCGCGTATTTCCACTTTTAACCTCAATCGGAACTACCACACCATCTTTTTGGATCATAACATCAATTTTTCTCTTGGTTGTCTCATTTTTATAGAAATATAACGGATATCCTTTCTTGTAAAGTGCATCTGCTATGGCACATTCATATATACCGCCTTTTGAGTTTCCGAATAACGTATTTTCTACGATATGTTGCTTTAATGAAAAATCTTTCATCGCCATCAAAAGAGATAAATCCGTTGTGTATGCCCTGAAAAAGTCATCTCTTGCATAGTCATCCAGATCAAATCTGACATCTGTTACCAGTTTGCATAAATGCACCATATCCGCACGAAGCAGCCACTCAATACTTGAAAAATATTTTTGTGCCCGACCACCATGTTCGACCTCTTTATATTGAAATTTATGGTTTTCCTTATCCAGTAACTGTTTTGCAAGAGAAAGATAACACTTCTCTGCTTTTACCTTTTCCTCAGCTGTTGCATAATGTGCTATGTCATACTGGTATCCCTGTAAGAGGCTGCGCTGTATCCTGTCAATTTCCCTAAAATCTTTTGTGTCTATATATTTCTGTACTGCCTCTGGCATACCACCTATTGCAATGTACTGTCTGTAATAATTCATCATTTGCGAATGAATTGCTTCAGGCACAATCATTTTAGAACGCAGATAACCACAGAGATTTTCTATCATATCCCCGGATATTCCCATTCCCCACAGAAACTCTTCAAAATCAATCCCATACATTTTCAAATAATCAACATATCCAACCGGATAAGAAGAGGCACGTTTGTAATCGATTCCAAGAAGTGAGCCAGATACAATTACATCATATTTATTATCTATCGCCCAAAATTTAAGTGATGTGACCGCTTCCTGACATTCCTGAATTTCATCCAGAAAAATCAATGTTTTTCCAGGAATAATTTTCTTTTCAGGGAAGCGGAACCGCATGCCCATAACCATAGCATCTACGGTAAGATCTCCAGAAAATATCTCCATCGCAGAAGGCATCTGTTTAAAATTAATTTCAATCAGTTCTTCATAATTTTCTTCGGCAAAACGTTCAACGGTATATGTCTTTCCTGTTTGTCTGGCACCCTGAACGACAAGGCACTTCTTATCCTTTGTGTTTATCCAGTTTTTCATAAAATTTGTTGCTTTTCTTTTTAACATAAGGCACCTCTGATCAACATAAATAACACTTTTTAATGTAAATCATCAACATTTTAGGAAGATAAAATGTATATCTGTCAACATTTCAGAAAAATTATATCATTAATTTGAATCGATGAAAAGGATTATTGCAAATTTCATCCGCAGTACCTGTAAAAGTATGGCATAATTTCCACGAAAACAACTGTAATTTTCTTCCAGCATGTGCTATGATGATGACATAAATGTAGCAACACGAAAGACATTCCACTGCACTTTTCCGTAAGCGCTGCGGATTTATGACACACAGAAGGAGGATTTTATGTACGAATTTACAGAAGACTGTATGCTTCATATTGATGCAATCGATGAAGAACACAAGCGTCTGTTCCAGATGATAAATGAAGCATTCGAATTAGTTGAGAAAACAGAGGATGTGACAGCCATCGGTCAAAGCCTGATCGCAAACCTGAAAGATTACGCAGCTACGCACCTTGCTCATGAGGAGGCTTATATGGAGAGTATCCATGATCCTGAGCTTCCTCTCCAGAAGACAGAACATGCTGCATTTGCAAAGACGATCAACGAATTTAAACTGGATACCACATCACCACGCAATGCCAAGAGATCGTTAAATGAACTTCTTACTTACCTCGTGCACTGGCTTTATCATCATATTTTAAGCAGCGATATGATGATCGGGAAAATGATCCCTACGGAAGAATCTACAGAGGATCCATTTGCATTCACGGACAAATACAAAACCGGCATCACATTTGTCGATGATGAGCACCGCAAGCTGTTTGAGATCATCAGTGATACCAATGACCTCATCCACGACCAGCTTTTACATGATAAATACGATGAGATCATGCGTCTGCTGGCAGAACTGAGAGATTATACGGAATTACATTTCAGCGAGGAAGAGGCTCTGATGGAGCGCATCCATTATCCTGAACTTCCTTCACAGAAACGGGCACACGCTGCATTTGTAGACCGTCTTGTAAATATCGATCTGGATGAAATGGAGGATCTGGATGACAACCAGCAGGTATATCTTCTTGATCTGATCCAGTTTTTACTGAACTGGCTTGCAAACCACATTCTTGCCTGTGATAAAAAAATTGGTGAATATATGCGCGAAAATCATATTTCTGAATAAGCAGGAACGGTTGTATGGGTTTTCACCCGAATGATAAAAGATCACAAGTCATCCGGTCAAAAACTCATACAACTTTTTTTATTTTCTTACTTGACAAAGTCAAGTATAGGTTTTATACTGTGTGCAGTTGGAAACGTAAATACTCAGTTTTCGATATGAAAATTGGATTTCGCTTTGCGATGTAAGGAGGATTTATGCTAATATCAACTCTTTCCTACTATACAACTGAACTATATAAAGAATTTGCTGCTTACACAACAGAAAAGCTCCATGAGTTAGGTCTTAACTTTGGTCAGATGTACTTTATCATTTATGTGGGCAAACATCCTGAGTGTACCCCATCAGAACTGACCAGCGCCTTAAAACTGGACTGGGGACATTCGCAGCGCTCCGTTGCGAAACTTGCAGAAGATGGTTTTCTGATCAAAGAAAAGAAATCCGGCCGCAGTTACCGGCTAACCTTAACCCCTCTTGGAAAACAGGCTTTTGATGTCTGCCATCAGGTACTTTTCGACTGGGATGCCACCAAATTGACCGGTCTTACCAATGAGGAGCAGCAGCTCCTTTTAAATCTGTTGTGTAAAATATCAATTCAGAAAGTGTGAGATTATGTACGAAACAATTCAGACTCCCTTCAATTATGGAGGATTAACCTTAAAAAACCGCATTATTTTTGCCCCTACAACATTCGGTTTATCGGATGAAGATTACTTTGAAAAAATACGCCGGATCGCAGCTGGTGGCTGCGCTATGATCATTGTCGGAGACGTTCCGGTTGGAAAAAGTCATTTCGGAAAATCACTTTTTGACAAAAAAGGCTTTGCATTCTATGAAAAAGTGATCGGGATCGCCCATGACAATGACTGTAAGGTATGCGCCCAGCTTCATCAGTCCGATTCCAATATCAAAGCCATGTTAAAATATGTTCCAGGCGTGCTCACAAAACGGATCAGCATGCAGGAACTCCGCCCTCTTTTAAATAATGAGGTTGCTCCATATATTACGAATATGCCTCACAAAAAAGTAAAAGAGATCACCTCTGCTTTCGGCACTGCCGCTGTTCTCGCAAAAAAAGCAGGATTTGATATGATCCAGATCCACGGTGACCGTATGTGTGGAAGTTTCAGTTCTTCCATTTACAACCACCGCACCGATGAATACGGCGGAACTGCCGAAAACCGTGCCCGTTTTGCAGTGGAGGCTGTTTCTGCCGTCCGCGAAAAACTGCCGGATATGCCAATCGATTACAAGCTTGCCGTCCGTCAGGAGAATCCACACTACGGAAATGCAGGTGTTATCGAGGATGAGCTGAAGGTATTTGTTCCAATGCTTGAAAAAGCAGGCGTTACAAGCTTCCATGTCACACTCGCAAACCATTCTGATCTTGAGAATACCATCCCACCGAAAAACCATCCATATTTTGGTGAACCGGGATGTTTCCTGAAATTCTGTGATGAGGTAAGACAGTACACCAATCTTCCAATCTGTGGTGTCGGCGGACTTACCGATCCTGATTTTGTGGAAAAACAGCTTGCCGATGGCCGTATCCAGTGTGCTGCCATGAGCCGCCAGTTACTGGCTGATCCTGACTGGGTGAACAAGCTGAAAAATGGTCATGCAGACCAGATCCACCGCTGCGTCCGCTGCAACAAAAAATGTCTTGGCGGGCTGATGCAGCATCAGGGAACACACTGTATTTATGAGAAATAATTTTTTAAAAAAAGAATGCATCCGGATTAATTTCCTCCGGATACATTCTTTTTTATTTGTTCTTACTTTTTTATTTATTCTTACTTTTCTATTTCTTCTTAGTGTTTTGGAACGATCTTCTCAATTCCACCCATATATGGCTGAAGTGCTTTTGGAATGTTGACGCTTCCGTCCTCATTTAAGTTGTTCTCTAAGAATGCGATCAGCATACGTGGTGGAGCAACAACTGTGTTATTTAA
>OHOR01000432.1_pt1 | contig 19116 bp, 16 predicted proteins | sample 1569911 | NCBI WGS metagenome assembly OHOR01 (sample SAMEA3879517, study PRJEB24766) | human gut metagenome | biome: human-associated habitat; feature: feces | place: USA | collected 1985/1987
TAATAATGTCTGGCACTACGAACTGGTCCCAGCTTTTCCAGATTGGAATAATCCTTAAATACACACATATATCGGGTAATACCACCCTCAACAAGCATCTCATATGTGATATCTGCCTGTGAGATACCCGATTGTGGCATTGCATCTACAATGTTATTGATCATGATACAAAGTGGTCTCTGATTAGAAAGACTCTCGTCAATCCACTCACCCGAAAACTCATTGATCACATAGCCTTCCTTTGTCGGTGCAAATTCAATATCTGCATCCGACATCGTTGCAGCCGCTTCGGTCGTGATAGTTGCCTGCTCGGTATCCTCCTCTTTCTTTTTTCCACATCCTGCCAGACAAGATACGGTAAGTGCAGTTGTCAGTGCAAAAATAGACAACTTCTTTAACTTATTCTTCTTCATTGTCTCTCGTATATCCTTTCTTTGTTAATATTTCCTCTTGTAGTTTTTCCATATGCAGACGTTCTGAATCATCAATATGATCATATCCTGCCAGATGCAACATACTATGTGCCGTTAAAAACGCAACTTCACGTCGTCTCGTATGACCATATTCCTCCGCCTGCTCAGCAATCCGATCTACATTTAAAATGATATCTCCAAGCATCAGCTCTCCGGTGTCCTGATTGAAATAATCCAGTGGACTGTTCTCACAGAAATCAAATTCACCCGGCACTTCATACTCTATCATCGGAAACGATAAAACATCCGTCGGTGCATCGATATCCCGGTATTCTTTATTGATTGCCTGAATCCCTGCATGATCTGTAAAGATTACATTCACCTCACATTCATATGGACATTTCAGGAAATCCAGAGACGCCTCTATGATATCCTCTACAATGTCCTGATAATGTGCAGGAATTTCTGTATCCAATTCATTCTCAAAAAATACGCTCAATGTATCTCTCCTTTATTGCCTGTTACATTTTATCCCAAATGTATCAGATAATCAAGTTTTATCTTGTACAATTTAATGTTTATTCTGCGTCTGTTTTTTGTCACGGCTATGTCTGTTTTCATATTCCTCATACGCATTGACGATTCGCTGCACAAGCGGATGCCGAACAACATCCTCACTTGTAAACCGTATCACAGAGATCTCATCAATATTATGCAGGACACGAAGTGCCACTTCCAGACCTGACTGCGCATCCTTCGGCAGATCCTTCTGGGATAGATCTCCGGTAATAATTGCTTTGGAACCAAATCCGATACGCGTCAGGAACATTTTCATCTGCGCCGGCGTCGTATTTTGCGCCTCATCAAGAATAATATAGGAATTATCCAGCGTTCTTCCTCGCATATATGCCAATGGCGCAACTTCGATCAAGCCCTTCTCTACATTGCGCAAATAACTGTCTGCACCCATGATCTGATGTAATGCATCATAAAGCGGACGAAGATAGGGATCAACTTTACTTTGCAGATCCCCCGGTAAAAAACCAAGTTTTTCTCCTGCTTCGATCGCCGGTCTGGTCAGTATGATCCGGCTGACTTCGTTATTTTTAAATGCAGTGATGGCCATAGCCATGGCCAAATAAGTCTTACCGGTACCTGCAGGTCCCAGTCCGAACACGATCATATTCTTGCGGATCGCATCCACATAGGCTTTCTGTCCCAGTGTCTTGGGTTTGATGGGTTTACCGTTGATCGTATGACAGATACAGTCGGCATCCATTTCCATGAGTCTGTCTTCCTGATCCTCCTTGCCCATCTCAATGGCATAATCCACGTTCTGCTCTTCTATATCATTTCCGCGATCCGACAGTGCCGTCAATTGCCTTAATACCCGGGAAGCCTTTCCGGTATTTTCCTCTTCTCCGGTAATGATAATACTCCCATTACGATCTACGATCGTTACCTGAAAATCCTGCTCCAGCTTTTTTATATAAGCATCCTGCATCCCGAAGATCTTCCGCATCTGCTCTGTATCCATTTCCAGATTGATTGTTGTCACGCTCATTAATGTCTTAATCCTCTTTCTGCGTAGTATCCACCTGTGTTCCGACTTTTTCCTGCACCACGAGTTCCCCATGTGCCACCCAGCCATCGCACTTTGTTTCTATTTTAACATCTTTCGAGATTATTTGTACCCCTTTTTCGCCTAAACTTTCAAGAAAATCCGATATTTTTTCCTGCAGTATTTCCTTTGCCTCACTGTCATTGCGAAGATATTCTGTTTTTTGATACTCTCTGTATGTAATTTTGACAAATGTACCGTTGATTCCAAACATTTTTAATATTTTCATACTATGGGTATTCAGAATACTGTCATATTGCAGAAACGAAACCTTTCGAGCCTGTTTCCATTCTCTGTCACCCAGACGCATAAAATATCCTGTTTTTTCCCTGCCGGTATATTTTTTTAAAATATAATCCGCCGGTAAAAAAATTCGAAAGTGACCAGAATGCTCCATCCGGATATCCGCGTCAGCAATGACCATACGATATTCCCGTATTGTACCGTCTTCGGCATAGATAGGCACCTTTCCATCCACCAACAGATCTCCCTTGGCCACCTGACTGCCAATTGTCACTTGGGGAATGCCGCTTCGCACGATCATATCGGTGATGACACCGTCATACTCTGCCACAAGATCCCGGCCAATGATAGCATCCGCACCCTGCGTATCTTCCGGAATCGGAGCATCATTTTCCTTTAACTCCAGCAGTAGTCTGGTGCCCATCAACCTTCCGGAAGTCCATGTGACCTGTGGGAACTGCCTGCGGATCTGCTTTTCCAGTTCTCCGATATCCAGCTTACTTTTTCGCATTCCCATCTGTATTCCTTCCTGTTCCAGGAATTGAAATATCATGTCATCCGTGATGACACAATTGCCGGATATTTGGATATCCCATACAAACATGGAAGAAACGATCCAAAACATGACCGTCAGCACCAGTCCGGCCAGGAATGCTTTTCTCCGTTGCAGATGCGGCAGAAAAAAAGGTAGTCCATATCTTTCTGATATGACTACCCTTACTTTTGTTTTTCTGGCAATGGAACGAAGCCGGTAAAAAGACTCCAGGCTGACACACATGATATATACATCATCCTGCTTTTCAATATTCCATAACAATATTCCCTTATTACTGCATAAATTGATAAAACGCTGTGGTGCAAATCCCCACACTCTAATTTTCACATATCCCCGAAGCCGTTTCAGCCATTCTGTCATCTTCCATCGTTCCCCCATTGTTATATATAAGTCAGCGATACAATGTTACCACTGATTTTCATGTCTTCATTGGTATAATAGTCGATGGAAAGTCTGCTTCCTTCCAGACATACCTGGCAGGTCCTGGCTTGTAACAGGATCCGCTCTCCGGTGTACTCCAGGATACCACGATAATTTTCAATCCAGACTTCCGAATTGCCGGTGAGCGTAACCCTCAGTGCTCCCATGCAGACATCTTTCGGAAGCTGCAAAGAATTGATCCATTTTTCCTTTTGGTACGGCTGTGTTCTCTTTTTCATATAAAACTATATGAACGGAATCCGCAGAATATGTTATTGCAGGATCCCTTTGATCAGTGGCTCTGTCTCCGGCCGGCTGTCAGTGATAGCATAGGCATTTAAGAACTTATCTTTCGCCGCTTCCAGGCGATGTTCGTCATTTGCATGCAGATATCCGAGCACATCGCCTTTTTTTACAGCATCCCCTTTTTTCTTTTCTAAAAGAATACCTACAGACAAGTCAATTTTGCTTTCCTTGGTCTCTCTTCCGCCGCCCAACAACAGAGAACAGATTCCGACATCTTCACAGGCGATTTGTCCCACAAAACCATCCCTGTCCGCACAGACCGGCACTACCATGGATGCCTTCGGGAGTAAGGAAGGATCTGTTACCGCTGTCGGATCACCACCCTGTGCTTCCACGAACTCGGACAGTTTCCGTAAGGCACTGCCATCTTCAATGACTTTTGTAAGTGCCTCTCTTGCCTGTTCTACACTCAGTGCCTTTCCGCCGGCCATCAGCATCTGGCTTCCAAGCACCATGCAAAGCTCGGTAAAATCTTTCGGACCTTCGCCCCGCAATGTTGCGATCGCTTCTTTTACCTCCAGGGCATTTCCCACTGCCATTCCTAAAGGCTGATCCATATCCGAAATTACGGCAATGGTCCTGCGGCCTGCATTTTTGCCGATCTTAACCATTTCTTCTGCCAGGGCAAAAGCATCCTCCCTGCTCTTCATAAAAGCACCGCTTCCGGTCTTCACATCCAGTACAATGGCATCTGCACCGGCTGCCAGTTTCTTACTCATAATGGAGCTGGCGATCAGCGACATATTGTCTACCGTAGCGGTCACATCCCGCAGGGCGTACAGCTTTTTATCCGCCGGTGCCAGATCTGCGGTCTGTCCCATAATGGCAATACCGATTTTGTTCACATTTTCAATAAACTGTTCCGTAGTCAGTGAAGTAGAAAATCCGGGGAAACTTTCCAGCTTATCAATGGTTCCGCCGGTGTGTCCCAGACCCCGACCGCTCATTTTGGCTACGGGAATTCCGCAGGCCGCCACCATGGGTGTCAATGCCAGAGAAGTCTTATCTCCCACACCTCCGGTGCTGTGTTTGTCTACCTTGCGACCATGGATGGATGACAGATCCAGCATCTCCCCGCTGTGTGCCATGGCCATGGTCAGTTCGTAAGTCTCCCTCTCTGTCATCTTCTGAAAATAAATTGCCATCATCAGAGCAGACACCTGATAATCCGGTATCTCTCCCTTCGTGTAGCCTTCAATAAAAAAGCGAATCTCTTCTTTGGATAACGCTCCGCCGTTTCTCTTTTTCATGATAATATCATACATTCTCATAGGCTTCCTCCTGTCTGCGGCAACATTACCACCAGCTCTTATACACCGACTTTTTTACAGATATCACTGATACAGCATTTTTCGCAATAAGGATGGGTTCTGGCAGTACATACCTCTCTTCCGTGATATACCAGTCTGTGGCAGAAATCGCTGCCTTCCTCCGGCGGAATGATCTTCCAAAGCTCCTTTTCCACCTTGGCAGGCTCCTTGATACCGTCCACCAGTCCCATGCGGTTCACCAGGCGGATACAGTGAGTGTCCGTCACGATGGCGGGCTTACCGAAGACATCTCCCATGACCAGATTCGCACTTTTTCTTCCAACACCCGGCAGAGATAACAGTTCGTCAAAGTCATCCGGCACTTTCCCCTGATATTTATCCCTAAGTATCTTCATGCAGGCGCTGATATCTCTCGCCTTGCTGTGACCTAAGCCACAGGGTTTTACGATTGCCTCGATCTCTTCCACCGGTGCATCCGCCAGGGCATCCACATCCGGGAATTTCTCGTAAAGCTTCTCCACCACGATATTTACCCGGGCATCGGTACACTGGGCCGCCAGGCGGACGCTGACAAGCAGCTTCCATGCCTGATCGTAATCCAGAGTGCATCCGGCATCCGGGTATTCTTTTTTCAGACGTTCTATGATTTCTAATGCTCGTTGTTTTTTTGTCATATTTTCGCCACTTTTATTTAAATCACAATACTTTTACTTATGGTAAGGCTCGTGCTGAATGATCCGGAACGCCCGATAGATCTGTTCGCACAGGATCACACGCATCAGCTGGTGCGGGAATGTCATTTTGGAAAAGCTGAGTGCCAGGTCCGCCCTTTTGCAGACGCTATTGTGCAGTCCTAAGGAGCCGCCGATGACAAAGCAGATGTGGCTTTTTCCACGGACACTGCAGTCCTCGATCCACGCAGCAAATTCTTCGGAAGAATAATTTCTGCCGGCGATCTCCAGTGTCACGATCAGGGCATCCTGGGGTAGCTTTGCAAGAATGCGGACTCCCTCTTTTTCACGGATCTGATCTTCCCAAACGGCGCTTGCTCCATCCGGTGTCATCTCATCCGCCACTTCGATAATGTTCAACTTCGAGTAACGACTCAGCCGTTTACTGTATTCATCAATGGCATCACGGAAAAATTTCTCCTTGATCTTCCCTACACATACGATGGATATTTTGATCATTCTTCCTCTGCTCCGTCAATATCCGGGAAGATCTGTTCGTAGATCTTCGTGTCGATGAGATTCTCCAGCATCTGCTGGTCCAGATTCATAAACTGATGATTCATCTGGCTGCGGATCACTTCAAATCTCTTGTAATACAAGGCTTCTTCGGGAGTATCTGCAGCATTTTCAATCTGCGCATCGATTTTTTCTGCAGTCAGGTTTTCCTCGCTCCATTTAAGCAAGGTATCTACCAGAGAGTTCTCGGACTCTGCCTTTTTCTCGAAAAGCTTTGCATTACGCATGGACACCACGCCCATAACGATGAAGAGGATAAATACAGCACTCATAACCCCGTAGAACATGTAAGGATTCCCAATGTTAAAGGGTAGTACCCCTGTAATTCCAAGAGCCATCACCAGTATTCCTAAAGCACCCACAATCAACAGTACCCAGGCGGAGGACCTGTTTTCCTCTGCTTTAGCACCACTGTTCATATAAGTCAGTCCTCCCTGTGTGGATGCGGCTTTCAATAGTTCCCCGGAATTTGGCTTTTCTTCCGATGTGTCATCTTCGCCGGGCATCAGGAATTCGTCTACCGCTGCTTCTTCCCAAACGGCATTCTCCTTGTGCTCCTTTTCCTGCTGCTCTAAGAAAACTCTGGCGATGGTCTTCGCCTTTTTTTCGTCCTTGGCATCTACAAACAGTTCATAGACCTGCTCTGTCTCATCATAGACAAGTTTACTTTTTCCCACTCCATTGTATGTAAGGAAGTCTTTTAACTTCTCCATCTCGTCCTGTTCACCGAACAGCACGGAAACCCAGTCCGTCAGTTCTTCCTCACTTACCAGTGCTTCTCCGCAATCGGGACATACGGTGATTCCTTCCCGATATTCATTTTTACATTTCGGACACCATGCCATATGCTAACACCATCCTTAATATTCGCAACACTTTATTTTGCACTCAGATATTCATCAATACCCTTGGCAGCAGCCTTTCCTGCTCCCATTGCCAGAATAACGGTAGCTGCTCCTGTTACCGCATCTCCACCGGCATAGACACCTTCCTTGGTGGTTTTGCCGTTATTTTCATCCGCAATAATGCACTTCCACTTATTGGTATCCAGTCCCTTGGTGGTAGAAGAGATCAGAGGATTCGGGGAGGTACCTAATGACATGATCACGGTATCTAACTCCATCACGAATTCGGATCCGGGTACTTCCACGGGACGACGTCTGCCGCTCTCATCGGGCTCGCCCAGTTCCATACGGATGCACTTCATGCCGGTCACCCAGCCCTTATCGTCGGACAGGATTTCTATAGGATTGGTCAGCAGATCAAAAATGATGCCTTCCTCTTTTGCATGATGTACTTCTTCCACTCTGGCAGGAAGCTCCTCTTCACTTCTGCGGTATACGATATGTACCTCAGCGCCCAGACGAAGTGCGGTTCTTGCAGCATCCATAGCCACGTTACCGCCGCCTACCACAGCTACCTTTTTACCGTGCATGATAGGTGTTCTGGAATCGGGATCAAACGCCTTCATCAGATTGCTTCTGGTCAGATACTCATTGGCAGAGAATACACCGTTGGCATTCTCACCGGGGATACCCATGAACTTCGGAAGTCCTGCACCGGAACCGATAAATACGGCATGGAAGCCCTCTTCATCCATCAGCTGATCGATGGTCACGGATTTACCTACCACCACGTTGGTTTCAATATGAACACCGAGAGATTTAACATTCTCGATCTCTTTTGCCACAACGCCGCTCTTGGGAAGACGGAACTCCGGAATACCGTATACCAGTACACCGCCTGCCTCATGCAGTGCCTCGAAGATGGTGACATCATAACCCATTTTTGCCAGATCTCCGGCACAGGTCAGACCCGCGGGGCCGGAACCGATGACAGCTACCTTTTTGCCGTTCTTCTGTGCTGCCGGTGTGGGTTTGATACCGTTTTCTCTTGCCCAGTCTGCAACGAAACGCTCCAGTTTACCGATGGAGATGGGATCCCCCTTGAAACCGCGGATACATTTTCCTTCACACTGGCTCTCCTGCGGGCATACACGACCGCAGACAGCGGGAAGTGCGCTGGATTCGCTGATGATACGATAAGCCTCTTCGATATTGCCGTTCTTCACCTGTTCAATGAACTGAGGGATCTGGATGGCTACGGGACAGCCTTTTACGCACTGTGCGTTTTTACAGTTAATGCAGCGGGAAGCCTCTTCCATTGCTTCCTCTTTATTATATCCGAGACATACCTCCTTGAAGTTGGTAGCACGTTCCTTTGCATCCTGTTCTCTGACAGGAATTCTCTTTAATACATCCATTTTATTTAACCATGCCTTTCTGTTTTATCGTGTTCAGACTTTCCGTCTAAAAGCTTACTGGCAGTTGCCACAGCCGCCGTGATGGGTCTCGCCCTCTTCCAGGGCCAGCATTGCACGTCCCTCTGCGGTCTTGTAGATCTGCTGACGTCTCATTGCCTCGTCGAAGTTCACTTCATGTCCGTCAAACTCGGGGCCGTCCACGCAGGCAAATTTCACCTTGCCACCGACCGTTACACGACAGGCACCACACATTCCCGTTCCATCTACCATAATGGGGTTCAGGCTGACAACGGTCGGAATCTCCAGTTCTTTGGTTAATAAACATACAAACTTCATCATGATCATGGGGCCAATAGCAATACACAGATTGTATTTTTTGCCTTCTGCTACCAGATCTTTTATCGTCTGGGTTACCATACCACTTCTTCCGTAGGAACCGTCATCCGTGGTCACATAAAGATTTCCGGCTACAGATTCCATTTCCTTTTCCAGGATCAGAAGATCCTTGGTCTTGCTTCCTACGATAACATCTGCAGCGATTCCATGCTCATGCAGCCATTTCACCTGGGGATATACCGGTGCTGCTCCTACACCACCTGCAACGAAGAGGATCTTTTTGGATTTTACTTCTTCCAGAGGCTGCTCCACAAGTTCGGAAGGACGTCCTAAAGGGCCTACAAAATCATGGAAATATTCCCCTTCTTCTAACTGTGCCATCATTTTGGTTCCCGCGCCTACCGTCTGGAACACAATTGTGATGGTTCCTTTTTCTCTGTTGTAATCACAGATAGTCAGAGGGATTCTCTCTCCTTCACTGTCCATTCTTACGATGACAAACTGACCGGGTTCACAGGTCTTCGCCACTCTTTTTGCCTCTACCTCCATCAGATAGATGTTGGTTGTCAGCTCCTGTTTTTTTACGATCTTATACATTTCTCTTTTCCGTCCCTTCTGTTAGGATTTATATAGGATTTTATATATCTGAAACAGCCACCAGAGTATAACGGCGACCACTTTCGTCCACCTGCAGTTTATACAGTTCCTGATTATAGGCATTTACGGCAAACAGATTTCCTGTCTTTGTGTCGGTTCCGTCTTCACCTCTGTAGATTTCTGCGATGACATAAAAATCATCTATTTTATTTATGTTGGTCACATACTGATATTGATACAGATATGCTGCTCCGGACTCATCAAAGCTGCCGGACTCCTCTGATATTTTACCACTCTGTATTGCATGGTTCACAACTTTTTTAACGGCATCTTCCGGCATGAAGTCTGTATTCATAACCAGATTATAACTTTTTTCAACGATATCGCTTTTTCTTCCTTCTGCGATCCGTATGAAACGAAAAGTCGATTTTCCCAAAGGCATGGGAATCGGTCCGGAATATACGGCAGAATTCTGCGTAGGATCGGAACCGTCCGTCGTATAATAGACATCATTTCCATCTGTCACTTCAATGTTGATCGGAAACGCATAGTCACCGCTGACAGTCGTGACCTCCGGTGCGCTCAATTCATCAATTTCAATATGATAATTTTTGGTCACCACCGGACTTTCAATTCCGTTCTCATTGATGTATATTGCTTTAATACAATAATCCCCATTTTCCAGCAAAATAGGTGCGGTATACAGGGAACTGTTCTCTCCGGGTTTGCTTCCGTCCATGGTATAATAAATTTTCCCGCTTCCGAAAGTAGTCAATTTCAGCGGCTGAATACTGGTATAATATCCCTCCTGAAGATTGAATTCCGGTTCCATGGCCATATAACTCTGGTACTTACTCATAATGTTTACATTACCGCAGCTTTGCAGAAGATCATTTATGGTTTTATAATCTTCTCTGGCCGCATATATGGCAATCAGTTTTCCGTAAGCAGTCTCCAGCTGTTCGGAATTAGCCTCGGGATCTGCCACGATTTCCCTGAGTAAATATTCGTACTCTATCTTATTGTTTTTCCGGAAGTAAATATCTGCCAGTTCAAATTTAAAAGTAATGTTTTCGGGTTCCAGTTCCAGTGCTCTTTCATAACAGGCGACCGCCTGATCATATTCCTCTAATGAAACATAATCTTTGGCGCATTTTGCCTGATAGTCTGCGGAATGATAATGGGAATAAGAAATCCCAAAACCGGTACATACCACAGCAACCACCAGCAGAACCAGCACAAGGACTATAAATTTCCATCGAAATGGGTGCTGTGAAACATGGCTTTCCGGGAGTTCATCCCAATCCTGTGATTCGGAATGAACAGGTTCTTCCTCCTCCGCAGGTTTCGGCTCCATTTCCTTCGCAATGTCACTCAGCGTCTGTTCCATATTGTATTCTACTTCCGGTTCAAAATCAGGGACAATATGAATATCTTCACCGCAATGCTCACAGTAAAGCTTTCCTTCCTCCATCTCTGCCCCACAATTCGGACACTTCATACGATTATCCTCTTATTGCCTGCAAAGAAACGGATTCCAGACAATTATTCATCAACATGGCTATGGTCATGGGGCCTACGCCACCGGGAACCGGGGTGATCGCTCCGCATACAGGCTCCACACTGTCGAAATCCACATCGCCACATAATTTATTCTGTTCGTTCCGGTGAATGCCGACATCGATCACAACGGCACCCTCTTTGACATAATCAGCGGTGATCATTTTCGGTCTGCCTACAGCAACTACCAGAATATCCGCCCGCTTTGTCACTTCCTTCAGATCCTTTGTGCGACTGTGAGCCACGGTAACCGTACCGTTCTCCCGTAACAATAAAAGTGCCATCGGTTTGCCTACAATGTTGCTTCTGCCAACAACAACACATTCCTTACCGGCAATCTCAATGCCGGATCTCTTAAGGAGCTGGATCACACCGGCAGGTGTACAGGATACAAATCCCGGTTTGCCGATACAGAGCGCACCGACATTCTGCGGATGGAATCCGTCCACATCCTTTAAAGGAGAAATGGCATCCAATACCTTTTCCTCATCAATGTGTTTGGGTAACGGCAGTTGCACCAGAATGCCGTTCACATCCGTTCTGTCATTCATTTCTCGGATCAGCTCCAGAAGCTTTTCTTCTGTGGTCTCCTCCGGAAGTTCATACGCCAGAGAACGAACACCCACGTATTCACATGCTTTTTTCTTATTTCGAACATATACGGAAGAAGCCGGATCGGCTCCTACCTGAATCACAGCCAGAGTCACTTCACGCCCCTGCTCTTTTAAAGCTGCAACTTTTTCTTTTACTTCCTCTTTGATCTGTGCGGAAATAGCTTTTCCATCTATCAACTGTGCCATGGGACACCAGTCCTCCTTACTAGAATAATCCTGTGATCTTCCCATTGTTATCCACATCAATATTGTAGGCAGCAGGTGCCTTGGGCAGTCCCGGCATGGTCATGACCGCACCGGTGAGTACTACGACAAAACCGGCGCCGGCAGATACATAAGCCTCTCTTACGTTTAATTCAAATCCGGATGGTCTTCCTAACAGTGTGGGATCATCCGACAGGGAATATTGATTCTTCGCCATACATACCGGCAGATTACCGAAGCCCAGCTCCGTCAGTCGTTTTAACTGCTTTACAGCAGCAGGTGCAAAGTTTACGCCGGATGCACCGTAGATTTCCTTCGCAATTTTTGTGATCTTATCCGCAAGAGGCATTTCATCCTCATAGAGGACATGGAAATCATTCTCTTTCTCTTCCATTGCCTTTAATACTTTTTCAGCCAGAGCGATTCCGCCTTCGCCACCCTTCTCCCATACTTCCGAGAGTGCAAACTCACAACCTCTTGCTTCACAGAAATCTCTGACATAAGCAGTCTCTGCCGCACTGTCCGTGATGAAGGAATTCAGGGTCACAACTACGGGTACACCATATTTCTGCAGATTCTCAATATGTTTCTCCAGGTTGACAATACCCTTTTTCAGGGCATCCAGATTCTCTGCACCCAGATCCGCTTTTGCTACACCGCCATTGTATTTCAATGCGCGGATCGTTGCTACCAGTACAACCGCATCAGGGGTAAGTCCGGCTTTACGGCACTTGATATCAAAGAACTTCTCCGCACCCAGATCGGCGCCGAAACCGGCTTCCGTAATACAATAATCCGCCATCTTCATGGCAGCTTTGGTCGCTCTGACAGAATTACATCCATGTGCAATATTGGCAAACGGTCCGCCGTGTACCAGCGCAGGGGTATGCTCCAGTGTCTGGATCAGATTCGGTTTTATAGCATCCTTTAACAAAGCTGCCATAGCGCCTACTGCCTTCAGCTGACCTGCCGTTACCGGTTCTCCCTGATAGTTATAGGCCACCACGATACGGGACAGACGATCCTTCAGATCCTTCATATCGTCAGCCAGGCACAGAATTGCCATAATTTCACTGGCCACAGTGATGACAAAATGATCCTCTCTGACATAGCCGTCTGTCTTATTGCCCAGCCCCACTACGATATTGCGCAGGACACGATCATTCATGTCTTCACAGCGCTTCCAGACAATCTGTCTGGTATCAATGCCAAGTTCATTGCCCTGCTGGATATGGTTGTCCAAAAGTGCTGCCAGCAGATTGTTTGCAGAAGTAATTGCATGAAAATCTCCGGTAAAATGAAGATTCAGTTCCTCCATAGGTACTACCTGGGCATATCCACCGCCGGCTGCACCGCCTTTGATACCGAAACAGGGACCAAGAGATGGCTCTCTGAGAGCGATCACTGCTTTTTTCCCCATTCGTCCGAAAGCTTCTCCCAATCCTACCGTGGTGGTCGTCTTGCCCTCTCCGGCGGGAGTCGGGTTGATTGCTGTTACCAGAATCAATTTTCCGTTGGGACGAGCTTGTATTTTTTCCAGAAATTCCTCAGAAAGTTTTGCTTTGTACTTGCCGTAAAGCTCCAGGTCATCTGCATCGATGCCAATACCTGCCGCAACGTTCGTGATCGGTTCCATGACCGCTTCCTGTGCGATTTCAATATCTGTTTTCATATTTTCCCTCCGTTTATTCAGACAGTTCTCCATGTCAGATTTCCTCTAACAACTGTTCAAACTGTTCCATACTCATAAGTACCTTTCTGGGCTTTGTGCCTTCTTCTTCGCCGACCACGCCGTACTCACACAATTGATCCATGATCCTGGCGGCACGGTTAAAGCCGATCTTAAGCACACGCTGCAGCATTCCGATGGATGCCTTATCCTTGTCTATAATAAAACGCGCGGCTTCCTCAAAATATTCGTCTCTGTCGTTGCCACCGCCGGATCCGCTTCCGGAAGAGCCTCCCGATGAGCCGATATTTTTAATCTTTTCTTCTATATCCTCGGCATAGCTGTTATAGACATTGCCAAGGGTCTGATTTTTCAGATAATCCACCACATCGGATACTTCCTTATCCGATACGAAAGCTCCCTGTACACGGGCCGGCTTCGAATAGCCCTGAGGGTAGAACAGCATATCTCCTTTTCCCAAAAGTTTTTCGGCTCCGTTCATATCCAGGATTGTACGGGAATCCACGCCACTGGACACGGAGAATGCCACACGGCTGGGCATGTTCGCCTTGATCAGACCGGTGATGACATCCACGCTGGGTCGCTGGGTAGCAATGATCAGATGGATCCCTGCCGCTCTGGCAAGCTGGGCCAGACGACAGATGGATTCTTCTACCTCGCCGGGACATACCATCATCAGATCCGCAAGTTCGTCTACGATAATAACAATCTGCGGCATCTTCTTAGGCCGTTCCTCTCCCTCGCAAACAGGCATGGTCTCTATCTTTTTATTATAGCCCTTCAGATCACGGACATTATAATCCGCGAACTTCCGGTAACGGTCTTCCATCTCACTGACACCCCAATGCAATGCAGCAGATGCCTTCTTGGGATCTGTCACTACCGGGATCAGAAGATGAGGAATGCCGTTATACACACTCAGTTCTACAACCTTAGGGTCTACCATGATCAGTTTTACATCATCCGGATGTGCCTTGTACAAAATACTCATGATCAGAGTATTAATACATACGGATTTACCGGAACCGGTAGCTCCGGCGATCAGCATATGGGGCATCTTGGCAATATCCGCTACTACCGTCTTGCCAGCAATATCCTTACCTACGGCAAAAGCTATGTTGGAATTAAATTCCTGAAATTCGTTACTCTCTAAAAGATCACGGAGTGCTACTGTCATATTTTCTTTGTTCGGGACTTCGATACCGATGGCAGCCTTGCCTGGGATTGGTGCCTCGATACGTATATCCGTGGCTGCCAGATTCAATTTGATATCGTCTGCCAGACCTACGATCTTAGATACCTTTACCCCCTGCTCCGGTTGTAATTCATACCGGGTAACACTAGGGCCCTGACTGATATCGGTGATCGTTACCTTCACACCGAAAGTATTCAGTGTCTGCTGCAAGCGCATGGCAGTCTCTTTTAATTCTCTGGAAGAATCTCCCGTAGACGCCTTTCCCTTCTGTAACAGAGTCAAAGGAGGGATCCGGTATTCTGCCGTGGGCTGTTTGGCTGCCTTTGCAATATCCTTATGTATCTGGTCTTCCGCCAGGGAATTCCCCTTAGGAGGCTCCGGTGCCGTGATCTTCGGACGTACGGGGCTCTCAGCCGGTTCTGCAGGTGTCTCCTCATGCTCCGGAATGTCTTCCTTATGGATCCGGATAGCTTCCGCCTGGGGCGTCAGAAGCGCCGCTTCCTCCTGCCAGGACTCTCTGCGTTCAAAAGGCTTTTTAAACGTAGCTGCGCTGCTTACTTCCTCCACCGGTATATCTTCATAAGAAGCCTCCCCCACTGCTTCCTGCATCGTCACCTGATGCATATCCGTCACATTGATTTTATCAAAATCACTGGAAGTCACCCGGGTCTCTTCCACTTCAGGAGCTTCCTGTGCATCCTCTTCGTATACGATCTCATGGATATCATCCCGTCTACCGGCAGGCTGTGTATCCTGCTTTTTCAAGGAGGTATCCATCATAACTCCTGTCACCTTTTTCTCTCTGCGGGGGACAGCATTCAGGATCTGTTCGTTCTCTTTCTCCTCAGCGCGAAGTCTTCGCTCTTCTTCACGGATCCGGCGCTCCTCTTCGCGGATGCGGCGTGCTTCCTCTCTTTGGGAAGTACGCTCTTCCTGCTCCTGCCTGCGGATTTCGGCATTCTCTCGTCTACGCACCGCGTCTTCTCTGGACATTTCACGGATCCTGTCGCCACTGTTACGCATACTGTTTAAGAAGGATCGCTCTGTTACAAGGATCAGACTGATCAATGAACACAAAAGCACTACCAGCACTGTTCCTACGGTCTCCAGATAATGTAACAACAGATAACAGATACTGCCTGCCAGAATACCGCCGCCTTTTTTGCCGGTGCTGCAGTTCGTATATAACAGCTTGATATCGTACTGTTCCATGGAACCGGCAGTCTTCGTGATCAGATCGCATACTACACCGATCATTAAAAACAATACGACACCGGCGATCATTTTCCGCACAGCAGTTGGGTTCCCCTCATTGGCGAACCAAAAAGCCACCGCCAGAAATATTACAATAGGCGCAATATACGCAGTGAATCCGAAAATGCCAAATAAGACCCCACTGATTGCATTGCCAACCGGACCGATAATACCAAAATTGCAACAAAATAATATCAACATCGCAACAAACAGGACGATCAGACCAATCTCGTGAAAAAGTTCACTGTCCTGTGCAGATCTCTGCGCCTGCCTGTTGCGGCTGCTCGTCGTACTTTTTCTTGTCCTGCCGGAAGATGATGTTCTTTTGCCTGATGAAGATGCCATGTCATCATACCCCTAACTTTAATGTTAATACGAATATAACTATTCAGAACCGCATTAGTAAAATCGCATCTACGATGCTTTTCTTTTACGTTAGCCTAATAGTCATAATTAGAAGTATATCATTTTTCCACTGCCTTGTCATCCTTTTTTATATTGCTGTCCATCATCTCCCGAAGCTTTCGGATTGCGCGGTCAATCCCGCCCACTTCATCAAGGATACCGTGTTTCACAGCATCTTCTCCTACCAGGATACTGCCAACATCTTTCGTCAGGAATCCGGTCTCCATCATGAGATCTTCCAGCTTCTGCCGGCTGATCCTGCAATGTTGACACACAAATCCCGTAATTCTGTCCTGGATCAGCTTAAAATATTCAAAAGTCTGTGGAACACCGATCACCATACCGTTCGTCCGTACCGGATGTATCACCATAGTTCCCGTTGGGACAATAAAAGAATATTTACAGCTGACTGCTATGGGAACGCCTATGGAATGGCTGCCTCCCAGGACCAGAGATACCGTAGGTTTACTCAACGACGCCAGCATTTCAGCAATGGCAAGTCCCGCTTCCACATCTCCACCCATAGTATTTAACAGCACCAGCACACCGCCGATTTCTTCACTGTCTTCGATTGCCGCAAGCTGAGGAAGAATGTGTTCATATTTCGTCGTCTTGGAATTCCCTGCAAGATTCTCATGCCCTTCCACTTCTCCGATGATCGTAAGCAAATGTATCTTCTGTTCCCCCGCATGATCCTGCAGGGTGATCTGTCCGGTTTTTTCGATCCGTTCATCTCTGTGTTCTTCCGCTTCCGCTTTTTCTTTTTCACTTTTCATATCACTCATACTTTTACCGGCCTTTCTTAAAAATAAAAAAGACGATACCTTTTTTAAAGTATCGCCTTTAGTGTGTCCGTTTTTCAGCTTTTCATCACACAATTTTAATGGTCAAAATCATCATCATCCGCTACAGGATAATCAAAATCGGAGACATCATCATTCAATTTATAATCCAACACTTTGGGAACATGTTTTTTCGGAACCGGAAGCGGATTCTCGATCAATTGCACTTTATTGTCCGTTTCTGCAGGAATCCCTTCTTCCTCCAGATCCTGTATCTTAAGCTGTCGTTTCTTCGGCTTGGTTTCCGCCGTAGGTTCTTCGACTGCTCCCCGGACTTGCTGCAATGCATTCTGTTGTGTAAGCTCATACGGCAGGACTGCCTGTACTCCTGCACCGGCTACCACAGCTATGATCAGATACAGCAAAGTAAATCCCTGCATTTCCGCACTCGTCATTCCATAACAGATCATCCCACCCAGGGAAAGGGCAATTACCAGCCACACGGATTGTCTTTCCAGGCTCTTTCGGCACCAAAATCCAAAAACTCCGATTCCGAGAATCGCAACTACTGCAATGGTTATCGCATTATCGTTTTCAATGGTTACCGGTAATACAAAATTTTCCGGAAGATAGACCTTTCCCCATGCTGCCAGTACATTTTCCATCATTTTACCGCTGCCTACGGCATCTAAAGCTATGGAAAGCAAAAAGCCCGCCAGGCTTCCCACAATTCCAAGGATAGCCGCACCGATTTTACGAGCCAGTCGAATCTTCTCCTGTGTTACCAAAAAAATCACAGAAAATATCGGTAGCAATAATAAAAAACCCATAACATCCAGATATCCCAGAACGCCCGTAGCTACCCCGGCAAAAAAGAAACCGATTACGGAGCGGATCCCCGGTTCAGCTCCCGACTGTACAAAATGATCCAGGGACTCTGCTGTTATGCACAACCCAATCATCCACAGAAGTATGTACAGCGTTTCAGGTCCCAGAATAACCACCTCTGAGATCACCGGGCACAGCATCCAATATGCGAATGTCACCACTGCTGTTACCGCACCCGACATTTTTCTTAATGCAAAATAGAGAAAAATTCCGGACAGGATCTGCAATATCACCTGAAGGATCAGAGCCGCTGTCATTTTATTGCCCAGAAAAACCAGCAGACCATGTAATACCTGCAGATAAAAATATACCGCTCCATGCACCACCTGCGGAATTTGTGTATTCTCAGTAACCATGACGGTATCAAACCAGATATTTCCGCCCCCTGCGGACAGATCATACCGCATGATTTCTCCGGTACGAAGTACAATGCCAGCTGCGATCAGCGCAACCACCAACAGGCTTTCCGCGATCAGCTTTATCTGTTGTCCGTCTTCCGAAAATGGGTGCTTTGTTTTCTCCAAAAATCTATGTAGAAGAAACACAGCCAGTCCTGTCACCGCAAGCCAAACCCCTGTGATAATAAGGGCACCGTACGCAGGCAGGGTCACGGCCATAGCCGTGCCTACCATTCCGGTGCCCACTATTATTGCATAAACGAACCACAATACAACACTTAAAATGCTTTTTTTATAATTCATTATTTCAGTACCTTTTCGATGTTATATCTGGGACGATGTTTTACTTCAATGTAGATTTTGCCGATATACTGACCTACCAGTCCGACGGCCATCAGCTGAATACCGCCCAAGAACCAGATGGACAGAATCAAAGAAGTCCATCCCGGTACCACATGTCCGGTGCAATAAGAGATCAGTGCATAGATTGCCGCAAGAATGCTTAATATTACAATGATCACACCGGCTCCCAGGATCATGCTGATCGGCTTCACACTGAAAGAAGAAATTCCGTTAAATGCCAATGCCAGCATTTTCTTTAACGGATACTTGGATTCCCCGGCCACTCTTTCCTTACGATCATAATATACACAGTCGGTCTGGTAACCGATCAGAGGCATCATACCTCTTAAGAACAGGTTCGTTTCCTGATATTTGGAGAACTGTTCTACCGCACGCTTGGACATCAGTCGGAAATCCGCATGATTGTAAACCGTCTTGACGCCCATCATCTCCATAACCTTATAGAACCCCTGCGCAGTGGTACGTTTGAAGAAAGTATCGGTCTTACGTT
>OHOR01000433.1_pt1 | contig 19098 bp, 37 predicted proteins | sample 1569911 | NCBI WGS metagenome assembly OHOR01 (sample SAMEA3879517, study PRJEB24766) | human gut metagenome | biome: human-associated habitat; feature: feces | place: USA | collected 1985/1987
AGAAGAAATTATTTTTCTTTTGGATTATTTTTTTGACCATTTTTTATATGTTTTTATACATATAATAACAGATGAAAGTTTTTAGACATATAATAACAGATGAAAATGGAGGAATTATTATGATATACAAACTTAATAAACCAGATATAGATACAATTGTAGATTATTGTGATAATTTAAAAGCTAATGAAAAATTAGAAATATATGAATTTGGTCAGAATAAGGATTTAGTGCTTCATATCTACAAAGATGAAGATTATAGTAATATAGTAACCATTAGCACATTTCAAGATGGGATATGTATTGATGATACTGTAACGGATGGATGTTTATATAAAGAATTGATTAGAATTAACAACTATAAAGATTTAATATACAGACAGGAGAATGATTTATGCAGAGATTAATTGCAAAATTTAATTACCATAGTGATGATTTATATATTTATAAACCTGGGAAAGGTGTTGTCATGACGTCAACAGACAGGACATATTCAATTTATGGAGATAAAAAAAAGATCGGATGAATTTCCATTTTATGATAATTTAACAGTAGATATTAAGTTAAATAGTGGGGAAAACGGAGAATTAAATTGGGAACAAGATTCACCAATAGAGTCATCTTCTGAGCAAATATTACGAAATTTTATCCAGAAACAAATTCGCGGTTATCAAAGCTCCGGCACTTATAAAGCTGAATATTTGTTTATTTGAAATAGAAACCCCAGAAAATGGAAATAGATTTATAAAACTAGAAAAACCGTAAGAAAAATATCTATTCTTACGGTTTTTTTATACATATATAAATAGAGAAAAACGATAGGTACTTAAAAGGAAGATAAAAGATAGTGAAGTAAAAGTAGAAATTACAGCATGGAAGAAAATTGCGAACCATATAAGACAAAGTAAGAAATTCGCATTTCAAAGGTAGATTGGAGGAATTGATATGAAAATATATGTGTTGTTAAAACAAGGTTATGAAGGCAGTGAAACAATTTGTGTAAGTGAAGACATCAATAAAATTCGCACAAGTATTTGTGAAGATTTCAATCCAAACGAAGATTATCCAGAATTAGAAATTTGGAAAAATGGAAAAGAAATTTTAAACACGAGTGGAAGCGATGTATTAAAAGTCATTGCGAAAGAATTAGCACAGTAAATACGTGTTTCATTGGAAGATAGGAGGATATTATGAATCTATATGACGGTTGTGAATCAAATAAGGAAATCATTTATGGTTTTACTTCACTTGATTTTTACAATAAATTAGAAAAGAGACAAAATGAAATTTTATCACAGGGAAAGAAAGTTGTGTTTGTAGAATCAAATACAAGTGTTCATTCGGGTGCAAGAGTTGTTATATATTCTGATAAAATTCCCAAAATAATGCAGAACTATAAATACAGATACGTCAAAATCAATGGAAAATGGACAAGAAGTAGTCTTCTTGGATATTGCGATTGCTGTGGAAAATATAGAGAACTTATTTGTTTGAGTAACAAAGGCAATACATGTGTAGATTGCTGTGATATAGAATTTTAACATAAAACTAAGATTTCTTAGGAAGGAGTGAGGAGAAATGAGAGATAGAGGAGCAATCATGTATTGTCACGATGCAAAAAGAGACGCAAATGATTTTGATAGATTAGTGGAGGAATTAAATTCTATTAAGAAAGATAAACAGGTGATTCAAGATATGGAATTATCTGATGAAGCAAAACAGAAATGCTTTGAGGATTTAGATAAACAGTTAGCAGATGTAAAAGAACGAATGCACAATGCTATTGATGAAATGTAGAAAGCAGATAAAGAAAAATGTCAAGTATATAAAAATTGCAGTTCTTTTAGATTAGAGGTAAGAGAAATGAGTAAAAACAATTATGAAAAATATGCTGAAGTAAAACAGCAGGAATTATTGCATAAAGAAAGAAATCTACAGCAGGCAATCAGTTGTCTAAGGGATAGACGGAAGTTTGCGTCATTGCAATGCATGGATAGTACAATAGATTTTGTTGCTGACTTATACGATTTATCCATTGATGAAGTGAAACGAGCAATGGATGGAGAAGAATATTGGTGTATATAAAATTCGCATTTCTTTGGAAGATTGGAGAAAAACAAAATGAAGGAATTTAGAGTAGCGAAATGCTTAGTAGATGGAAAAGTAAATGAATATGCAATTTTTGCAGACGGCTCAAGAAAGAAAATAATTCAAACAGATAAACAATATGGGAAGTACTTTGAAGTGGACAACGAATTAAATACAGATTGTAAAAGTTTCTTACGTTTCAGTTATTCAGGCAGAATTAAAGATGCAGTTGAAATGATTAGAAACGGAAATGGAGACTGTATTTCGTCAACACAGTTATTTGGAAAACATGACAACGTAGTATATTTCCTCGATAGAACAATCGGAGAAGAATTAAGAAAGAAATCACTTAACGGCTGGAAAGACACTAAGTTTGGTTGGGCAATTGAATGTGGATATAAAAATAGTTTTTCTGGATATTCTATGCTTAATAAGAAAATGGAAAGAATTTTCATGTTTGATGAAGAGTGCAAACCAATGACATTTGATACAGAAGAAGCTGCCAAACGATATGTAGAAGGTTTAATCGAAAGAGCTAAATATTATGCAAAACGATTGGCAAATAAACTCTCCAATGTTTCAGAGGAGGAAGAAAGAAATAGAATAATTGATGAAGCCATCAGAGAGATCGATGAATATGCAGGAACAAAATTCAGTATCTTATCAGATTTTGCATTTGATATGCTTCCAGGTGATTGTAAATTAAAATCATTTGAATGCAATTTGGACAAGATGGGATATGAAATTGTGCAATGTATTATTCAGTAAAAAGGCAAACGAAACTTAGCATTTTTTTTAAAAAGGATGATAAAAAATATGGCATATGTAAAAAATAAAAATGGATTTGAGATTGGTAATTGGGCAACTACAACAAAAAAACTTGATAGCTGTGCAGGCTATTTCGAAAAAGGAACAAAAGTTAAGGTAATCGGGAAATCATACAGAGGTTATGATTTAGAAGACGAAAACGAACGTAGCTAATGCTACGGAGTGCACTGTAATATTATGTGACTATTTGCATTTCATTTTCACATAATATTATGAATATGGAAACAGAATGATTGAAACAGGATACGATAGTATTGGGTGAATATTAGGAGGGCAATATGATTTATAACGTAACATTACATAAGAAAGATTATCCGACACTTCCTTATAGCTTAGGTATTATGGCTGATACAGAGGAAGCTGCAAAGGAAACCGCAAAACAAATGATTGCAGAAAAAGCTTATTGGGAAAATAACGCTGCACTTACAATGGCAGATAAGTTAAACACATTAATTATCGATGAAATTACAGTCCTGAGTAATTAATTTTACAAATGCAAAAAAAAATCGCTTGACATAGTAGTAAAAAACTACTATATAGTAGGTAAAAGATAGTAGTAAAAAACTACTATGTTTGGGAGGATAAAGAAATGGAGCGAAATGCTGCGGGACTTACCGAAGCAGAATTTTTGGCAAATTATAATCCGGGAGATTATGAGAGACCATCTGTAACAGTGGATATGATGGTGCTTCGTATAAAACAGGATTTTAGTTGTTTGCAGATATTACTAATCAAGAGAAAAGACCATCCATTCATCAACTGTTTTGCTCTGCCAGGGGGATTCATCAATATACGGGAGTCGGCATATGAGGCTGCTTGTCGAGAACTGCAGGAGGAGACAGGTCTTACCAATATCTATTTGGAACAGATTTATACAATGAGCAAACCGGATAGAGATCCCAGAATGCGGGTAATCGACATTGCTTATGCTGCTTTGTTACCATTTGGATATCAGGCAAATGTAAAAGCCAGAGATGATGCAAAGGATGCACTTTGGTTTGATATTGATATTTCAGATGATTATTTGAGATTTCATAATGAAGAAAAAAATATTCATATAAAATATCAGTTAGAAACAAAGGCTTTTAAAAATGGAATATTAACGATCGAAAATAAGATTCCTGTGCAGGATGGAGATGTATTAGCATTTGACCATGCAGATATCATTTTAGAAGAGTTGGTACGGCTGAAAAATAAAGTCATGTATACCGATATTGCTTTTAATCTGGTACCCCAAAAATTCACTTTGCCGGACTTGCAAAGAGTATATGAGATTTTATCACAAAAATCTTTATATAAATCAAATTTTAGGGATTTTGTGCAGGGAAAAATAGAAGCACTGGATATTACAACAAAACCATTTACAAGTTCGAGAACTTCCAAAATTTTTCAGTATAAACAAAGAGGGTAAAGTATGAAATATGGAGTAATCATTACCAGAGCACAGCCATTACATATTGGCCATGTAAAAGTAATTAAAAAGGCCTTGGAAGAAAATGACAGAGTATTATTGATCATTGGAAGTGCTGATAAATCTATGACCGAAAGAAATCCTTTTTCTATCAACCAAAGATGGCAACAATATCTTCAAATGCTTTGTTATTACAAATGGAATTTCGACCAAATAAAAGCAATAAAACTACCGGATTGGAGTGCTGATAAGAATATTCCATATGATAGTAATGTAGGTAGTGATAATCAAAATTATGAAACAGTAGCAAAAGAGTGGGGGTTATATCTTTATTATAATATTGTAGGAGCCATTGGACAAAAGGATTTTACATTATATTATAACGATGACCAGGCAATTATTAAAGAATGGTTCCCCGACTATATTTGGGATCGAATTACTTTAAAGTCAATGGAAAGAGATGATATTTCTTCCAGTAAAGTAAGAGCAGCAATAGTAACCGACAATATAACCTATCTAAAAGAAACCGTACCATATTTAAGTAGTTCTGATATAAATATATGTCGTAGAATTTTACAAACAATACAAAAAGAGAGGAAATAACTTATGAGAATTTTGATGGTAATTGATGCGCAGAATGATTTTATTACAGGAGCTTTAGGTAATAAGGAATGCGAAGCTGCGGTACCAAAGATCGTAGAAATGATTAATAGTAAGAAATATGATGAGATTATTCTTACGATGGATTCCCATGATGAGAATTATATGGAAACCAAAGAAGGCAAGAATTTACCGGTGCCACACTGTATCGTACCTACTGGCGTTTGGGCACCTACGGACGGCTGGATGATTCATCCTGATATTTATTTTGCCATTAAAAGAAATTATGATCCGGATGAAATAGAAGTCTTTAAAAAGCCCACTTTTGGTGCTATTTCCATAATTCCCAAGTATCAGAAACTTTGGGAGGCATATGGACCGAACTTGGAAATTGATTTCGTTGGCTTCTGCACGGGCATCTGCGTATTGAGTAACGTAGCAATCGCAAAGGCAACCTTACCGGAAGCAAATATCTGTGTTATTGAGGATGCATGCGCATGTGTAACACCCAAGACTCATAAAACAGCAATTGAGGCAATGAGACTGATTCAGGTAAAAATGTTACAGACAAAGGATCTGTAAGAGGAGGAGAAAAAGATTAAAAGAAAGTACTGTATTTATAAAATAACAAATATGATAAATGGGAAATCCTATATAGGACAGCACATTGTAAAAAAAGAATGTAATCGACAATATATGGGAAAAGGAATTGGAATTCAGGAAGCATACAAAAAGTATGGTCGTAAATCTTTTAAAAAAGAAATTTTAGAAGAAATTATAGATGATGAAACAAGAAATATAGTTTCTGAAAGAGAAAAATATTGGATTTCTTATTATAATACGTTAGAGCCAAATGGATACAATCGACATCCTGGCGGACTTGGTGGATGCACTTCTCGATCAGCAAAACTTATTGTAGATACAAAGAAAAAGCACGGATATAAAATGTCACAAAAAACAAAAGAAAAAATAAGTAAAGGACATTTAGGTAAAAAATTTAGCGATGAACATAGACAACATTTAAGTGAAAATCATCACCTGAAAACAAAACATATTATAAACTTTGAAAATGGAAGTATCGAAGAAACTTATGATTCTATTGAAAAAATAGCACACAAATATAATACGTCAGTAAATTCATTAATTCGAAAATCGGCAGAAGGTATATTTGTTAATGGAATAAAATTGGAAAATATTGACGCAACAAAATACAAATGTTGTCAAAAAGAAAATTACTCAGATATAAAGGTATATGATCCAATAGAAAAAGAAACATGTACTTATGCAGCTTTAAGAGCGCGTAAATACCGTAATAAAACACTATATAAAAATGTTATTGTAATGAAACAAAATTTATCTGGAATAGGAGACGCTTAATATGAAATTTGAACGAATAATCAACAGCTTATTAACACAAGACGCTTATAAATTTTCTATGGGGCAAACGATTTTCCACCAGTTTAGTTCCTATAAAACTACATGGACGTTTAAATGTAGAAACAAAGATGTGTTTTTTACTCCTGCTATGGTAGAGGAAATTAAGGAGCAGATCAAAGCATATTGTGAATTGCGATTTACAGAAGATGAACTGTTTTATCTGGAAAATATCAAATGGATTAAGGGATCTTATGTGGATTTCTTAAGACTGTGGCAGCCCAGATATGAGGATTTTACGATTACAACCGATGCGGAATGTGGATTATCCATTGAAGCTGCTGGCACTTGGTTAAATACTTCCATGTATGAGATTCCGACATTGGCGATTGTAAACGAAGTCTTTTTCCGGATGAACTATGATTATGAAAAGCTGTATGATTCTTTCGAAGAAAAACTGAACACCAAAATTGATAAATTAGGATGGGCTTACTGTCTTGGTAATTTTAGTGAGTTTGGATTGCGACGCAGACTTTCTGCACAGGCACAGGAACTGGCAGTAAGAAGACTTTCTGAGGTAAACAAAGGTGATTATGTGTCTTCTCATTTTGTAGGAACTTCTAATGTATATCTTGCAAAGAAGTATGGATTAACACCGGTGGGTACTATGGCACACGAATGGATCATGTGTACCGGACAGGGCAATCACAAGCATAATCCGGCATATTCTAACTGGTATGCATTAGATGCCTGGGTAAAGGAATATGGAGTGTTAAATGGTATTGCTTTAACAGATACCATTACGACAGACTGTTTTTTAAGAGATTTTCAACTTACTTATGCGACACTGTTTAGTGGCGTCAGACATGATAGTGGGGATCCTTTTGAATGGGGAGAGAAGATGATTGCTCATTATGAGTCTTTGGGAATTAATCCAAAAACAAAGACATTATTATTCAGCGATAGTCTCGACTTTGAAAAAGCGGATAAATTATACAGCCATTTTAGAGAAAAAGCAAATGTGGCATTTGGAATTGGCACTTATATTAGTAATGATACCAATGTTCCTGCATTAAATATCGTAATGAAGGTTACAAAGTGTAATGGCATGGATGTTGCTAAGATTTCCGATACGCCGGGAAAAGGCATGTGCAAGAATGCGGATTATGTAGACTATTTGCAGAGATGTATTGACTGGAGACTTGCAAACGATAAGTAAAGACCATCCCTGGCAGGAGTGGAATTAGCTATCGTCATTTATATATGGAGGATTTTTATGGATAGTAGACCAAATTTAGGATATGGTTTTTATAAAGTAGCTGCGGCATCTTTTCCGATTACATTAGGAGATGTATTTGCAAATGCCAAAAAGATTTGTGAATATATTGAAAAAGCAGTAACAGAAAAGGTACAATTATTGGTATTTCCGGAATTGAGTTTGACGGGATATACCTGTGGAGATATGTTTCTTCGAAAAGAGTTATCTGAACAGGCTGAATATGCATTACGTGATATCAAAGAAGCAACCAATGGGAATAATATTCTGGTATGTGTAGGAATGCCGATTGAAGACCACGGAAAATTGTTTAATTGTGCCGTATATATTCAGAGTGGTCATATTAAGGGAATCGTACCTAAAACATATATCCCGAATTATGGGGAATTTTATGAGAAAAGATGGTTTGTATCTTCTACCTGCCGTACCTCTGATTTCCTTTTTCTGCTAGGGGATAAAGTACCTTTTTCGGAAAGACTGTTATTAGATGGCGGTAGTGATGTTATTATAGGCACTGAAATTTGTGAAGATTTATGGGTAGATAGCCCGCCCAGTGGATTGCTCAGTCGTGCAGGAGCTACCATCATTGTAAATCCATCTGCAAGTAATGATTTAATCGGAAAAAGAGAATATCGTAGAAATCTCGTAAAAATGCAGTCAGGTAGATGCAGAGCCGGATATATTTATGCTTCCAGTGGGGCAGGGGAAAGTTCCACGGATCTTGTGTTTTCCGGACATTGTATGATTGCAGAAAATGGCAGATTGTTAGCAGAATCCACAGATATTATGCAGGATGATATTATGGTTATTTCTGTTATTGATATTGAAAAATGTGTAAATGACAGGCGTAAATTTAATAGTGATGTATGGGGTGAAGTACCTGATATTGTATGGGAAAAGGTTTTTGTATCCGGATTTCCTTATGCTTTACCGGAAAAAGTAGATCCTTACCCTTTTGTGCCAGGGGATCCAAAAGAACGTGAAAATCGTTGTATGGAAATCTTAAATTTACAGGCAAAAGGATTAATCCAAAGATTACGTACAACTGGGATAGAAAAAGTAGTAGTTGGGATTTCCGGAGGATTAGATAGTACATTGGCATTATTGGTATGTTGCATTGCCTTCGATCAGTTAGAATTGCCAAGGAAAAACATTCATACCATTACAATGCCAGGATTTGGTACCAGTGTAAAAACAAAAGGGCTGGCAGACGAATTAATTGACCGTCTCGGAACTACTTATAAAGTCGTAGATATTACGGCAGCATGTACACAGCATTTAAAAGATATTGGACATGCTCTTGATGTATATGATATTACTTATGAAAATGTACAGGCTAGGGAGCGAACACAAATTCTTTTTGATTATGCGAATATGGTAAATGGTTTGGTAATCGGTACCGGAGATTTATCTGAACTGGCATTAGGGTGGTGTACTTATAACGGAGACCATATGAGTAATTATGCGGTCAATGTTGGAGTACCAAAGACACTGGTAAAATATCTGGTAGATGCCTATGCGGATATTTACGCGGAGGACAATGGTACAAGGAGTACAAGAGGTATTTTAAAAGAAATTGTAGATCTACCGATTTCTCCGGAATTACTGCCTACAGATAAAAATGGTGAAATGGCACAAAAAACGGAAGAGAGTATTGGAAAATATGATTTACATGATTTCTTTTTATATCATTATTTAAGAAACGGATTTGGAAAAGAAAAGATTTTAGCCCTTGCAAAAATTGCATTTCCAAAAGTAACAGAAGAAGAAATCAGTAAGACATTAGATATTTTCTATCATAGGTTCCGGACACAGCAATTTAAACGTTCTTGTATTCCGGACGGACCGAAAGTAGGTGGTGTAGCATTATCTCCGAGAGGGGATTTAAGATTACCAAGTGATTTAATGAAAATGTATTAAAATAAGACAGACAGGGTAAAAACCTGTCTGTTTTTTACCATTTTTTCTATTTTTTTATACATATATAAATAAGAAAATGAAAATATATTAAAAAGAAAGGAATAGATTATGCCAAATATAGACAGAGTTGCTAATATAAAAAAATATAAAGAACAACAAAATCGGAAAGAAATAGAAAAGGAAAAAATATCCGCTTCGAATATTAAAAAATATGCAAAGCAGATAAGAGCATTAAAACCCAGAATTGACGAAATTATTGCGGTCGGGAATGCTTGTAAAGAAAATGATATTCCACTTTCCGGTAGTGGAAGGGGTGGATATGAAGGATATGATACCCATCAATTTATTTCAAACGATTGGTCTCATGTAGTAGGATTTATTAAAGACAGTCATATACAACCTTTTACAAAAGTAGGTGTTGTTGGCGGAGGTTTCTGTGATTGGAATTTGGAAACAAATGGAGATGAAATTATTGCAGGAGGTGATGTAGAAACAGTTCTTAAAATCTTTTTAGATGGTTTTGATACATTTGAATCCGAATTTTATAAATATGTAGATGAAATTACAAAAGATGTCGATGAAACAGAACATGAAAGATAAATAGAAATAGATAATACAAAAATTAAAACATAATTGGAGGTAGATTACTATGACATTTAAGGAAATGATTTATAAGGGATTATGTGATGAAAGCATAAAGATAATAAACAGTCCAAATGATGATTGTATTGCATGTCAGATTGGTGAGTTTTGGTTTTATTTTATTGGAAGAGAGTACGAAAATTTAACACCTGATGAAGTATATGAAAGTTTTACAAAAGACGAATTAACAGAAATGATTTATTCATCATTACAAAATATGGAAAAGGATGGGATTGATGAAGTTAAATATTATAAGACGTTTTTGTCTGAAATATATGAATCAGATATAGAAAGATAATAGTCCAATAGGAAAGGAATATTAAATGCAAAGAAAAATATTACAGTTCGATCATCATAATATTGTTTGTCAAATGGAAATATACAGGACTTATACCTTTTATGGAGATTATGAGATTACACAGGATTCTTTACCGATATTTAAAAATTTACAGATGTCTGTGGAAATACATGATATACATCCTGAGTATAAAACAAAATGGGATGAGAAAAAATATAATCCGGAAAATTTGATCGATAAATATATTATGAAAGAAATCAAACATAGTAATATGGATAATTTTGATGTCACATTTATAGAACCGGAGTTACAGGCTTTTATCGATAAATATAAAAATGATTGTGTGAAAGTAATGAATGGAAAAATTCCAAAATGTATGTTCACAGCAGATGCGAAACGATGGGATTTAAAAGTAGCGACTCCGACAACAGCTATTTATCAAAATAAAGATGCTGGATATTGTGTGATCAATACCATGAGGAATACGATAGAAACCGTAAAAGAATATAATATCGCATTTTTGTTACAGTTTATAGAAAATGACACTTTATTATATGGCAGTAAAAAGGATATTGCAGAGATAAGAGACAAAATTTCAAAAGATATGGAGCGATAAACTATGGGGGAATTTGTGATTTCCAGAGATGGACAAAATTATTTGCCACAAGATAAAGAATATATCAAAGGAAAAGGTATTTTGGTGGGATGTTTTAATGAACAACAAATAAATAGTAGAGCAGATAAAATAGCTACTCAAAAAATGATGGATGCCACAGGATATAAGTATACAAATACAGAATTTATAAAGAAAGACGGAAAGCTAACAGGTCTTAAAGTTTATGTATGTGACCTAGACGATATGGAAATTTAGAAGGGGATCAAGATGAAAATATATGATATTAAATGGGACGTAACAGATGGCACAAATCTTTCGACACCGGAAGAAATCGAAGAAGTCTTAGCTATTTTACCAAAAGAAATCGAATTGCCGGAAGAGTTTGATAAGGCGAATTATATGGAAGACGGGGAATTCGATGAGGGTGCATGGCTTGATGCTATATCAGATTGGTTATCTGAAGATTATGGATTCTGCCATGATGGTTTCAAAATAAGTAAAGAAGAAAAAGATCAGGAAATCCAGGAAGAAAGAGAATAATAAAATTATGACATATCAATTAAGTAATCCAGATATTGAAACAATTATAAACTATTGTAATAATCTTAAAACAAATGATGATATAGAAATTTTTGATTTTGGAGTAAATGGAGATTTAGTTTTACATATTTGCAAAGACGAGGGCTTTAATTCTGGAATAGCAGAATATAATCCAGTAACGATTCATGTCGCACAAAATGGAGAATGGATTTATGATTCCGTAAGAATACTCTACCCAGATACTCGTATAACAGATAATGTTCTACATAAAGAATTTGACAAAATTTATAATTGCGAAAATTTTGATATCGAAAGAGACTAAAAGAAAGACCACTATAAAAAAATAGTGGTTTTTCTTATTTTTAGCGGTTTTTTTTGACATATAGTAATAGATAATATTTTATGAGGTAATCAAATATGGCATGGTATGCAGAGCTTGTCAGAAAACGTTGGTATTGTATCTGTGGTATAGATATGATCCATGAGTATAAAAAGAAACTTTATGACGATTGGTACAATTCTCTTACGGAAGAAGAAAAAGAGCGCCTGGCAGAAATTAAGAAGCAAAAGCAGGAGAAAGCAGATCAGGAACTTAAAATGATTATGTCACAATTATCTGCTATGAAAACACTTTTGTCAGAACTACTAATCGAAAACAGATATTTATAAAAAAGGAGATAATGGTATGAAAAAAATTTATGATGCACTGGATATCATTAAAGAATATATTGGCGCGGAAGTATATGAGATTTGCCTGTTAGGAAAAGAAACCAATGGCTGCATGGGGGAGCATTGCAAAAACTGTCGTAACATTTGGAAGACAAGATTAAGCTACAATAATTTGAGTGAAATTGGAAAAAGTATCTTTTTCACCAAAGAGGAAGCAAAAAAGACATTGGAAGACGCTGGAATCAAAATTTATGAATAGTAGGAGTAATATATGAAAACATTAGATGACGCTATCAGATTTGTTTGTAATTCAAATTTGGACTATGGCACGCTTTCCCAAACAGAGGAATATAAAATGGCACTTGCAAATAGTCCAATGTTACAGTCTTTTACGGATACCTTTAAAGGATTACAGATAACTTTGACAGGCGATTTGTACCAAATGATTTTTAGCGGCATAGATAATGTAAAGCTTGTTATTCTTTATAAAGTAATTGATACGGAATGCTACTATGCCACCGTAGAAGTAAAGGATAAGGAATTAAAACAGAAACTCAGAGAAAATGCAAAGACAATGAAAGGCGTCAAACTTACCGTAAAATGTGTTGCCGGTGGAGTCGATTATTTTGAGTTGATGGATATTATAGAGTTGGATAATCCTTGTATGTTTGGCAGATGGATTTGTACAAATTGTCATCATGATTATGGCTTTGATGATCCACAGGGCTATGGATGTGACATTTGTGAAAGTAAAATAGAGCAGGTATTTGATTTCTATAAAGAATAAATAGGAGAAAAGTATGTTAAGGATTTCAGGAAATGCAGATAAAAGTATCGTAATAGCGGCGTTACAGGCATATTGCCAGCCACTCATCTATGACTATGATAAGGAAATTAGGGTTGATGAAGATGAAAATCATTATCATATCAATTCTTTTACGATCGGAATTCCGGCGTTTTGTAATTTCATCTACGACACACTAAGCGAAAAAACAAAAGCGGGAAAACATCCATTAAACGTAGTCATAATCAATGTAAGCACCTTATTATTTTCTCTGGAAGATATGGGACTTTTAGAAGATTGTGCAATTACATGTCAAAATAATGGATATGCTGACCAAATGATACTTATAACAAAATAAAGGAGCATATGAATATGGCAAAGATACAAATAGAAATTGAAAAATGTAATAAGTATCCATTTCATTATACAGAAAGAACGATAACGGCAGATTCCTTTGAAAATGCTTTTGACTATTACTGTGGTGTCAATAAAAAGAAAATTGCCGAATATGTGGAACGGGATAAGGAATTACCGAAAGTACCAGAGTGGTGTCCGTATCGTGTAAAAGAGGAGTAATCAATAAAAAAAGCATGAGCGCAACAAATCAACGAAAGAAAGGGGTATATTGTGAAAGACGAAAAATATTTTAAGACAAAAATACAAAATACGATTGAAAATCTGGAACAGACACAGGAAAACTTAGAAACAGATATGTTTGCCATAGAGTGTAATAACTGGTATGGAGAACGTTGTAATGGTATGTCAGACGGCATTGAGATTGCTATTGAGATGCTGAAAGAAATCATAAAGGAGTAGACAAATGAGTGAAAAATATAAAAAGGACAGTTTAGGAAATCGAATGAAACAGTACGAAGCTGTTACAGAACATTATTTAATACCAAAGCTGCCATTTATTATCCGTGTGGATGGAAAGGCATTTCATACTTTTACTAAAAAATTTGAGAAACCTTTTGATGCGGTTATAGAACAGACTATGCGGGCTACAATGGAAAGCTTATGTAAGGATATTCCAGGGTGTGTGCTTGGATATACGCAGAGTGACGAAATTACATTAGTATGCACCTACACAGACAGAATTGTAAGTGAAGCTTGGTTTCATGGGCGTATCGAAAAGATTGTTGCTATTTCTGCTGCCAAGGCTACGAAGTATTTTAACAAATTTATCAGAGAAAACATTCCTATGGATGTAGAAAAGTACGTAAAAAAGTTAGATGAAGCAGAATTCGATGCTCGGGTATTTAACTTACCTGAATGGGACTGCATCAATAATGTGATTTGGAGACAGCAGGACGCTATCAGAAATAGTGTAGAGATGGTAGGTCACTGTTTCTATTCTGCCAGGGAGTTAAATCATGTGAATACTACGCAGATTAAAGAAAAGTTGCGGGTAGAACATGATATTATCTGGGAAAATTATCCAGATTATAACAAACAGGGTATTTTCTGTTATAAAACACAGGTAGAAAAAGAGGTACATGGAAAGACGGTAGTACGAAATGTCTGGGTACAGGACTTTGTAGTATTACAAGAAAATCGGACATGGTTTGTAGAGATTACCGGATTAAGTGAAAAATAAATTTAAGTGCGAATGATAAGCAAACATAAAAATACTAGGAAACTCGCACCAAAATAAAGAAGAATCGAGGTGATTTTTAGATATGATTGTATAGGAAAATAACACTTAAATACTAAATGTAGTATAGATAGCAAGATAGTATCTAAATCTTGCAGTTGCGCCCATTGCGGGGCGCATGAATTGAAATATAACTAATTTCTTCCATAGCTTAATCCTCGTTAGTTGCGCCCATTGCGGGGCGCATGAATTGAAATACAAAGGTTGCACACATTACGTGTGCATGAATTGAAACATTAATGTAAAACTGAATGTTACTATAAACGCTATTGCATTTCATACGGGATGCATGAATTGAAATAATGTAGCCTCGCTCGGTCTGTACTTTTGTAATGTTGCATCCCATTCGGGATGCATGAATTGAAATATGTAAAAATGCAGGACTTTGAGCTGACAGAGATGTTGCACTCCCTACGGAGTGCATGAATTAAAATATGAAATAAGATAAAAAACGAAAAAAGATTACAGAAATTACCCATTTTTGTAGTCTTTTTTTACATATATAAATAGAAATAATTTTTAGATTACAAGATATTCACTTAATACAATGGAGGAAATATTATGAACGCAGGAGAATTATTTAAAGTAAACATAGAAGGTCAAGAACATACAAAGTGTATTGTACAGGATATGCATGCTTTTACAAGAAATTTTACAAGAGAATTAACAAAAAGCTATGGCATCGTAGATATTACAAACGGAACTATGTCTGCACAACGTTTCTCATCTGTTTCATCAGCACTTGATTTTATAGAAAAATATTGGGGAAATATAGAGACAGAGAAAGAAGAAATGGAGTTGGGATAATTATGAAACGTAATTTTTTACTTGTGGATACTTATTCAGCTATGGATTGGCATGATTGGGATAGAACATTTGAATATATTGAAAATGGGACATTCGAAGATTTTGTCAAAAAAGAATTAAATCGATTGCAAGAAAAGAAGCAGATAAAAGAATTCGATATAGATAGGGCGATTTTTGCTATCAAAGGATTAGATAAAAGACCATATGAAATTCCATACAAAGCTGATCCAGAGGAAGAATATTACGATAGTCTTATTTTTGAAGAAAGCCAGATTACATATAGCGGTCAATTTGAAACGAAGATAAAACTAAAAACAATAGCCTTTGATGATAATGATTTGTGCTGGATGCCAATAGAAGAATTTCACACAATTCCTAAAGTCGCACCTGTGGTCCATCGTTTTTATTCGGAACCTTTTGCAACAAAAGCGGGAGCAGAAAAATTCGGAGAAAAAATAAAAGCAATGGGACATGGCGGAGACAACATTTTGATTATGCCAATGTCTAAAAAAGAATACGAATTAAAAAGTAAAGATAATGAAAAAAACTGGTACAACATCAATGTCAAAGCGACTCAATTGATGAAAAAACATCCCGAATGTGAATTTATTCCCATGATTAATTTACATCTGGTAAAACTCGAAGAAGCGGAACGAAACAGCAGTAAACATCACAACAAGGATTTTGAGGAAGAGGTTAGCTATGATTTATAACTACAAAGATCCGGATGAATTACATATGGATATGGATATTTGGAAAGATGCCAGACAACAAGCTTTAAGAAATCATGATTATAAAAAAGCTTATCAGGCAAAAGAACAAATGAGCAATATCCAAAAAGCAGAAATTTTAGAGGAAGAGGAACTACTATTATGATTACCATAAAAGAATTATACGAAAAAGCAAAAGCAAATGGTAGTGAAAACTATAAAATTCAGTTGCAGTGTCAAGATCAAGGAGGTACTTATCCTGGGACCGTAGAGATGGATGGCTTTGATATTGATAAGGAAACAGAGGAAATTACATTATTTTAATAAAAAGGAGAAAAAATATGGGATACTATGCATCAGGCGAAGGAAAAGCAAAATTAAAACAAAATGTAAACATCGAAAACTTAGTCGCAGATATTGAAAGAATTTATGGAGAGGGTTCAATTGAATGGGAAATCCAAAATGACACTATTATTATATTTAGTGATGATAATTCTCATTGGCATGAGGAATATACTGAACAATTTTTAGACGTTTTATCGCCATATGTAGAGAGCGGTTGTTTCAATTATTTAGGTGAAGATGGAGATATTTGGAGATATAGATTTATCTCTGAAAATGGATATTGGTTAGAAGAAAAACCTCAAATTGTCTATGGTCTCAATGACTTTTCTGATGAAATATTAATTCAAGAATTAGAAAACCGTGGATATCAGTGTACTGTAAATAATAAAAATATGGAAATTGATGATATTGAAAGATAGTGCAATGGAGGAAAAGATGATTACAAAAAATAATTTTACAGACGAAGAATTAGCACAGGCAATTTGTTATGCATGGAAGGAAGATAAATGTATTTCTTCTGGATGGCATGATTTTGTATCTACCATGAATCAATTATTAAGAGATTATCTGGCATCACCGGTAGATGATCGAAAAGTAATGGACGATACTTTTAAAATGCTGACAGGATATGATTTATCTGCTACGGTAATGTCTTATGGCGGATTATACAAAGCAACTCAGGAAGAGTCTGAGTTTGCAACAAAAGTAGAGGAAATCTGGGAGTCCGACAAAGAAGAGAATGGTATCGATGAAGTAGCACGAGGTATCAGCTATTTAAAAGATACTTATCCGGATGCACACTCCAAGGCTATTATCAATAATGTATTTGTTGCTACAATGGGTCATTCCTTAAGCAATATCGAAGCAGTATTAGCCGGAGCAAAAGAAAATGCGATTTATGACTTAAAAGAAGCTATTTCAGATGCTTTAGAATCCGGAGAATTAGAAGATGAAAGAGAATAACATAAAATGTGGTGTTCCATTTCAGGTTGATGTAAAAGTTTTGAGTTCTTGTGAACCAATCTTAAATACATTTTGTATTTTAGAGGATACGGCTTATAGGTCTAAAAAATGGAATAGTACAATAGAAAGAAAATATTGTATCGCTAATTTAACAGGTGGCTGCGTCCAATCTTACCGATATAATTCTGTGGAAGAAGCAATAGATTTTATACAAAAAAATTGGAAAATCATAGATGTGAATTGGGATTACGTAGACATAAAAACCGAAATAGAGGAAGAGAGAGAAATATAATGATTTATCAAGGTGTTGCTTTTAAAGTAAAATCTTTTCATGGTATAGAAATGTTATTATGTGCAATGGAAGATACACATACCGGAAAATATAGAATTGTAAATTTATCTACTGGTAGTATTTTCGAAAAAGAACATGATTCTATTTCTGAGATAGAAAAATATTTGACAAAAGTTTATGATATTCTGCCGATAGAAGATTCGACTGATATTATGCAATTATCTGGAAATAGATTAACTTTTAAACCCAATTATAAAGATTATGAATCAGACATATCTTATCTGCATGATTTGTATTTAGATAATCCAACAAGGAAACCCACGGAAATCGCAAGATATGATGATGGTAGTTTACAAACGATCATAAATATAAGCAATGATGGTCTGACAGCAAATCTAGTATTCGAAAGCGAAGAAAGTGATGTACTATTTTCAAAAAAGCTTGGGACATTAGCAGATATTCCGGAAATAGAAATGGAATTTTTGGATTTAGTAAAAGAAACTGCTAGTGAATTAGTTGCTGAATTTGAGAAAGATAGCGAGATTGAACTTTAATAAGAATGGGCGTCAGGAAAACTGGCGCCTTTTCCCTGGCAGGCAATAAAACTTCGATTCAGATTGGCAAGAGGAAATAAGATAAAATGTTACTACAAAATGAAAAGTATGATTACAAATATTGCGATACGACATATAGTATTAATGAAAATGCGATATTTGCGAATATAATAAAAAAAGATGAATCCAGATATTTTATTGAACGTGCGATAGAGTACGGCAGATTCAAAATAAAAGAGGAATGGATTTTAAAGTCTGATTTTAAAGAACGGTATAAATCAGTAGAAGATGCCAAGAAATGGATCTTACGTGGCAACCGATTTGGTTCTAAAGTATATTTAGGAGAAAATGGATTAACACAGAATTTACCGGAAAGTAAATTGTTTTCTTCTAAAAATATTGCAATGGATATTGCAAAAACACTTTCTGATGCAGAATCATTTTTTCAGATGATTTCTCATAAATAACAGCATTGACAATCATCCAAGCCGTGCAGAAAATCCAAAAATAAAGGAGGAGTTCCTATGAAAAAAGGAATGGTCTATCTCGTTGGAGCAGGTTCAGGCGATTCGGCACTGCTCACACAAAAAGGACAGCAATGCTTACAGCTTGCAGATTTGGTTGTTTATGATGCGTTGGCATCAGTTTCGATTCTCAATCATGTTCGTCCGGATTGTGAACTTTATTTCGTTGGAAAGCGAGCAGGAAACCACAGTCTTCCACAGGT
>OHOR01000443.1_pt1 | contig 18857 bp, 18 predicted proteins | sample 1569911 | NCBI WGS metagenome assembly OHOR01 (sample SAMEA3879517, study PRJEB24766) | human gut metagenome | biome: human-associated habitat; feature: feces | place: USA | collected 1985/1987
ATCAACTAAAAACAAATACGTTATGGAAAAGAAAATCGGTATCGCCAGCGACCACGCGGGCTATGAAATGAAAGAATTTCTGGTAGGCTATCTGGCTGCGAAGGGTTGGGATGTCCTCGACTTCGGCCCCGAATCCGAGGAGAGCGTCGATTACCCCGATTTCGCACACCCGCTGGCCAATGCCATCGAAAGCGGGGAGCTGGAGCGCGGCATAGGACTCTGCGGCTCGGGCGAAGGCATGGCCATTACCCTCAACAAGCACCAGGGCATCCGTGCGGGACTCGTATGGGACAAGCAGATCGCCCACCTGATCCGCCAGCACAACAACGCGAACGTGATCGTGCTGCCCGCCCGTTTCATCACCAACGACCAGGCAGTGGAATTCGTCGAAGAGTTCCTCGCCACCGATTTCGAAGGCGGCCGTCACCAGCGACGCATCGAGAAGATTCCCGTCAAGGCGTGCAACCGTCAATAAACCGGCAGCGGAACGGCAACGTTTTATTTATTGTAAGGGAAAGACAAAAGGCGTGAGGCTTCGGCTCCGCGCCTTTTCTTCATCATCGAAAAGCCCGAAAACGGCCGATCCGGAACCCGACATGGCGGCATAAACGGCTCCGGCATCCAAAAGCGAGGCTTTGGCTGCGGCAATCTCCGGATGGGCGGCAAAAATATGGGGTTCGAAATCGTTTTTCAGACATGTCTGCCATTCGGTCACGGGCCGGGCGATTCGCTCCGCAAGCGGGACGGCAGGAACGCCAGGTCGAATCCCGGCGTAAGCCTCGCGCGTGGAAACACCGCAATCAGGCTTTACCACAGCGATCCACAGCCCCCGCAGATCGAGTTTCACGGGAGTCATCACCTCGCCGCGTCCCGTACAAAGTTGGGGCGTATTGCGCACGAAAAAGGCCGTATCGCTTCCCAGTGCTGCGGCACAGTCGATCAACTCCCGCTCCGGAAGCTTCAACCTGAATAATTCATCGAGCGCCAAGATTACGGCGGTCGCGTCGGACGATCCGCCCCCCAGCCCGGCACCGAAAGGTATCCGCTTGTCGAGCGCAACCGAAACATCGCCCGCACCGTAACATGCCTGCATCAGCCGTACGGCCTTCATACAGAGATTATCGGCATCCGAACAATCGACTGTAAGGCCGCTCGACCGGAAGGAAGTTTGCGCTGCATGTTCCACTTCGACGACATCGTACAGTCCATACACAGGAATCATTACGGTCGCCAATTCATGATACCCGTCCTCACGACGGCACAGCACGTCCAGCCCGATGTTGATCTTACAATTTGCCTTGCGAATCATATGACAAAGATAGTGAAAGCCGGGAGAAAACGGGAACTTGTTCGCAGTTTTCTCTCGGCGCATCCCATCTAAAACTATGTCAAAGACAGGGAAAGGCGAGAGCGATCGAAAATTTATTTTCTGTTTCCCGCCCGAAAAAACTCCTTGTCGGGAATTTCCGTTTTACGCCGTTTCCGTCTATCTTTACGGCATGAAATTCCGCACTGAAATCCGAATTGCGCCGCTATCCGTCCGGATCGGCTATGAAAACCGCCTGCTGGCGTTGGGATCCTGTTTCGCCGAACACATCTCGGGCCGGCTGTCCGGAGCCCGGTTTCGGATCACGAGCAATCCCTCCGGCATCCTGTTCAACCCCCTTTCGCTCGCTGCAACCCTCGAATCCTACGCCGCGCCGCAAGAGGTCGTCCCCGAAGAACTCGGCTGTCGCAACGGGCTCTGGTTCCACTACGGTTTTCACGGAGCTTTTTCGGACGGTTCGCAGAAAATGGCTCTCTCGAAAATGAATCTGGCCCGCAGGGCAGGAGCCAGCGCCCTGCGCGAAGCCGACCGCGTGATTCTTACCTTCGGGACAGCGTGGGTGTACGAGCTCCGCTCGACCGGAGAGATCGTGGCCAACTGCCACAAGCAACCTGCAGAACTCTTTCGGCGCCGGCGTCTGACCGTCGAAGAGATCGTCGCCCGCTACGACGATCTGCAGGCAGGCCCGCTCGCCGGAAAGCAAGTGATCCTCACGGTCAGTCCCGTCCGGCACCTCGGGGACGGTCTGCCCGACAACTTTTTGAGCAAAGCGACCCTTCGCCTGGCCATCGACGAAATCTGCCGCCGACATGCCGACACAACCTACTTCCCTGCCTACGAAATCCTTACGGACGACCTGCGTGACTATCGTTTCTATGCCGACGACCTGGTACACCCCTCGCAACAGGCACAGCGATACATCTGGGAACTCTTCACCGCAGCGACCCTCACCGAGGAGGCCCGCAGAAAACTCCCGCAAGTCGAAGCCTTGACGACCGCCGCCGGCCACCGGCCGCTACACCCCGAAAGCGACGAATACCGTCGATTCTGCCGCAAACAACTGGAAATCATCGAATCGCTTCCAGAAATAGACCTCAGCCGGGAAAAAGAATTTTTCAACCAGTTTCTATAAAAACGATATGAAGTACAAAATCGACACGACGACCTGGAAAAGACGCGAACATTATGAATTTTTCAACGGAATGGACGATCCCTTCTGGGGAACGGTCGTTCCGGTCGATTTTACGGAGTGCTACCTCGAAGCCAAGAAGAGGCGTACTTCGTTCTTCCTCTGTTCCCTGCACCGTATTCTAACGGCCGTAAACCGGATCGAGGCATTCCGATACCGGATCGAAAACGGGGAAGTGGTCTGTTACGACCGAATCCACGCGAGCCCGACTATCGGACGCGAGGACGGCAGCTTCGGCTACGGGTTCTTCGAGTACTTTTCCGACCTGCACGAATTCATCCGGGCGGCCGAGCGGGAAACGGAACGCGTAAAGGCAGCGGACGGTCTTTGTCTGGGAGCGGGAGCCGGGCGCACGGATCTGATCTATTTTTCGGCTGTTCCCTGGTTCGCCTTTACGGAAATGAAACATGCCCGGTCGGCCAATCGGGGCGACTCCATACCCCGCATCTCCACCGGGAAACTGACCCGGTCCGGCGATCGGCTTACGATGCCCGTATCGCTCGACGTACACCACGGATTCATCGACGGACGGCAGGCCGGCGAATTTTTCGCACTGCTGGAAAACCGAGAATGAAATCCGGCTCCGGCATTCGATTTCTTTTTTTGAAGGACGGCACAAAACAAATGAAGAAAATACTAAATAAATTCATAAATTTGCCGTTCGATAGTCACACGCGAAAAAATGAAGAAAATCCTGCTCGTCCTGCTCCTGCTGCCGGGTGTTCTGCCGATCCTCGCAAACACTCCGCCCCGTCTGGTCATCAATTTAGTCGTAAGCTCCATGCGTCCGGACGACATCGACCGTTACCGGAGCCAGTTCGGCACGGGCGGATTTCTGCGTCTGACAGAGGGCGGCGCCCGCTTCACGGAAGGCTCCTACGACTATCAGCAAACTTCGACCCCCGTATCGCTGGCCACGCTCACCACGGGAGCGATGCCCTCGACGCATGGCGTGATTTCGACCCGTTGGCGGGACTACATCGTCAATAAAACGGTCGGACTCATCGACGACCCCAGCGTCCGCGATCCCGAATACTACCACGGCAACGGCGCCTACTCGCCCCGCAACCTGATCGCCCCGACCGTCGGGGAGGCCCTGCTCCGGCAATCTCCCGACAGTCGGTCGGTAACCGTAGCTCTCGACCCGATTTCGGCCGTGGTGATGGGCGGACGCGAAGGCATGACCTTCTGGATGGACAGCGTTTCCTGCAACTGGACCACCTCCACCTACTACCTGCCCGTTTTACCGGCCTGGGTCAAAAGATTCAATGCGGACAAACTCTACCTTTCTTACATCGGCGAACCGTGGCACTCCCTGCTGAACGACGACAAATACCGCAACAAACGCTGTTCGGACATCGTCTTGATGAGTTCCATGGCCAAGAAAAAGCGTTCGGCCGACACCTCGGCCGACGCCGTCAAACGGATCTCGTCGAAAGCCCCTTCCGAAAGCCGCTACGACAACATCCTGTATTCGCCGGCAGGCAACTGCCTGACGCTTCAATTCGCCAAAACGGCCCTGACACAACTCGACCTCGGCAAACGGGACCGGACCGACCTGCTGAACATCTGCCTCGACGCCCCGCGTGCGATCCGCGAGGCCTACGGCCCCGAATCGATCGAAGCCGAAGACATGTACTACCGGCTCGATCAAGATCTGGAAGAGTTCCTGACATACGTTTATACGCTGTTCAAGCCTCATGAAGTACTCGTCATACTCACGTCGGATCACGGCAGCAGCCCCTCCTACGATTTCGGCCGCGAAGCGTGCGACAGGTTCAATACGCGCCAGTTCGAAGTGATCGTAAACGGATTTCTCAGCGCCCGCTACGGACCGGGCAACTGGGTGTTGGAGTACGAAGACAAATGCCTGTACCTGAATCACAACCTCGTGTATGAGAAAGACCTCAGCCTGGCAGATATTCAGAACGAAGTGGCCACGTTCGCCATGCAGTTCCGGGGCGTTTCGCACGCTCTCTCGGCTACGGCCATGCGGACCAGCTACTTCGGCAGCGGCTATGCCCGCAAGATGCAGAACAGCTTCTATCCCCGCCGCTCGGGCGACGTCATCATCAACCTGATGCCGGGATGGATCGAAGAGCACGACCACAAACGCTCCTCGTCGGGTTCGATGTACGGCTACGACACCCGCGTTCCCCTGATCTTCTACGGCGCAGGCATCCTTCCCCGGCAGATAGACCGCCCCGTCGATATGACGGCGGTCGCCCCGACGCTCTGCCGTCTGCTCGGTATCGAGGCTCCGGCGGCTTCGGAGGGAACGGTACTCGAAGAAGTTATTTCAAGCAATATTTAACCATGGCAAACGACAAACGACAAGACGAGATCATCGAAGAATTTTCGGTATTCGATGAATGGCTCGACAAATACGAATACCTGATCGGATTGAGCGACACGCTCCCGGCCATCGCACCCGAGCACCGCACGGATCAGTACCTGATCCAGGGCTGCCAGTCGCGGGTTTGGATCGACGCCCGTTACGAAGACGGCAAAGTCTGGTTCACGGCCGACAGCGACGCGATCATCACCAAAGGAATCATCGCACTGCTTATCCGGGTGCTGGGCGGTCGGACGCCGCAGGAGATACTCGACACGGACCTCTATTTCATCGACGCCATCGGCCTGAGCGCCAACCTCTCCCCTACGCGGAGCAACGGTTTGCTGGCCATGATCAAGCAGATGCGGCTCTATGCGCTCGCTTTTTCAAAAAAATAACTCTTACGCAACATGACACCAGAAGAGATTTTACAGGTAGAAAAAGATATCGTCGCCACGCTCAAGAATATCTACGACCCCGAAATCCCGGTCAATATCTACGACCTGGGGCTGATCTACGAAATAGACTACGAACCGGACGGTGTGGCGAATATCCGCATGACCCTCACCGCCCCCAACTGTCCGATGGCGGACATGCTGGTCGAAGACGTCAATCAACAGGTCGCCAAAGTCAAGGGCGTGAAGAGCGTCAATGTCATCCTCACGTTCGATCCCGTATGGGACAAGAGCATGATGTCCGAAGAGGCGCTGCTCGAACTCAACATGTTGTAACCGGTGGAACCCCGTGCGGACCAAACGGCAGAGATCCTGGAACGGCTCCGAACCGGAGCCGCCGGCCATGCCTGCGCCGGATTCCTCACGACGCTCGATCCGCTGCACCTCGCAGACCTGCTGACCGGGCTGGTGTACGACCGGCTCCGGCGCAAATACGATGCAGCCGCAGAAATCTACCGTATTTCGGGGCAGAACTGGAACCAGACCTTCTACACGCTGCTGTTCCGCTACATCGGCGACCTCTCCAATCAGGACACCTATACGGAGCTCGCCCGGCGTGCTACTTATACGATGGTGCTTCGGGAAAGACGTTCGCTGCCTCGGATCGAAGCCCTGCTGTTCGGCACCTCGGGACTGCTCGACACCTTTCGCCCGGACGACTACATCCGTCGCCTGCGCGATGACTTCGCCTACTTCCGTGCACGATACGACATCGAACCGATAGACCCTTCGGCATGGAAAACGGCCAATATCCGACCGGGCAACCTTCCGCGGCTGCGCATCGCGCAACTGGCCTCGTTTCTCTCGCAGCATGATTTCGTTTTCGAGCAACTGCTGGCCTGCCGTACCCGCCAGGAGGTGAACCGCCTGTTCCGTACCGAAGCGTCGCCCTACTGGTCCGGAGCCAGACATACCCCGGAAGGACCGGAGGAGAACCCCAAGCGGGTCGGACAGCACAAAACGGATGTCTTCGGTATCAACGTGGTCAGCATCCTGCAATACGTTTACGGCTCCTACATCCAGAACGAAGAACTCCGCGACCGGGCTATCGCCCTGCTGGAATGTATTCCCGCCGAAGAGAACAAATACACGAGGCCGTGGATCGCAGCCGGAGTCAATCCCCGCAACGCATTCGACACGCAGGGGTTGATCCAGCTGTCGAGGGAATATTGCGCCGCACAACGTTGCGAATGTTGTCCCGTCGCGCGGCGGATCATCGATAAAATCACCCGATCGCAATAATCGGGAGGATACGCTTCCCACCGGCAGCCATTTGTTCCGCTTTTGCCGGCAGTCCTGATTTTTCAAAGGAAATCATTTGGGAAAAAGCCCGGCCTGCGGATAACGACGGTCGGATTTCAAAATCCGAAAAGCTGACGGCGGGGATAAAAAAACAACTGTCAAAAAAATCCGATTCGCAACGGTCCCGGGACCGGCGAATTACCGTAAAAATCATGCAGACGATCAACTGGAAAGGACACGGCGCCATGTTCGGCGCCAACGCTATTTGGGGGCTGATGTCCCCCGTCGCCAAATTCGTAATGCTCGGCGGTATCGTTACACCGCTGGCTGTCACCGACCTGCGGATCGTGGGCGCCATGATCCTGTTCTGGATCCTTTCATTCTTCCGAAAGTCCGAACACGTACCGCCGAAAGACCTGGCCAAACTCTTCGGTGCATCGCTGCTGGGCGTGGTCCTCAACCAGGGCAGCTTCATCCTGGGCGTGGGCATGACTTCGCCCGTAAACGCCTCGATCATCACCACGAGCATGCCGTTGTGGGCGATGATTCTCGCCGCAATTTTCCTCAAGGAACCGATCACCGCGAAAAAGGTACTCGGCATCGCCGCCGGAGCCTCGGGAGCCTTGCTGTTGGTCCTCGGCAGCGGAAATACGGACAGTGCCGGAGGGCACTCCGTCGCGGGCGACCTGCTGGTCCTGTTCGCGCAGTTGAGTTACGCACTCTACTTCGTGTTGTACAAGAATTTCGTCACCCGTTACTCGCTCACGACCATCATGAAATGGATGTTCACCTTCGCCACGCTCTGCATCCTGCCCTTCACCGGCCGCGACCTGCTTTCGACCGATTGGCAGGCCCTTTCCGCAGCAGCGATCGGCTCCCTGGCATTCATCGTCGTCGGCAGCACGTTTCTGAGTTACATGCTGATCATCGTCGGACAAAAAAACCTGCGTCCGACCGTCGCCGGCATGTACAACTACATCCAGCCGCTGGTCGCTACATTAGCGGCCGTATGTTGGGGTATGGAAACATTCGATCCGACCAAAATCTGCTCCGTATTGCTGATTTTCAGCGGTGTCTATCTGGTGACGACAAGCCGCAGCCGGGCCGATGCGGAGAAGTCCCGCTTACAGCCGGAAAGCCCCCGGAAACGACAGTAGAATCCCGCACGCCGCATACGCAGCGCCCCGGAAACGGCGAAGATCCCCGGAAATATCGGGCCTTCCGTCCGAAATATGCCGAGGCGACCCTCCCGGACACCGATAGCGAATGAAAAATCCCCCTTATTCGAGGCAAATTCGTATTGTATTTTCCGAAATAATGAATATCTTTGACAGATTTAATTTCCACACGAAATAACAACATCGAAAATATGGACATAGCCGCCAGTTTAATCAAGCTTTTTTTCGGATCCAAAGCCGACAAAGATCGCAAAGAAGTAGAACCTTATCTCGTAAAAATCAAAGCCGTTTATCCGACGATCGAGGCGCTTTCGAACGACGAACTGCGTGCCCGCAGCAGTAACCTGAAAAAACAGATCGCCGACTTCATCGCTGCGGACGAAGCCCGCATCGTCGAGCTGAAAGCCCGTCTCGAGCTGCCCGACACGTCGCTTTCCGACAAGGAGAAAATCTCCAAGGAGATCGACGAAACGGTAAAACGCATCGACGAGAAGATCGAACAGAAACTCGACGAACTCCTGCCCGAAGCTTTCGCCATCATGAAGGATACGGCCCGCCGCTTCGCCCAGAACGAAACGGTCGAAGTCACGGCCAACGATTTCGACCGGGAGCTGGCCGCCACCAAGGACTTCGTCAAAATCGAGGGCGACAAGGCGATCTATGCGACGCACTGGCTCGCCGGCGGCAACGACATCCGCTGGGACATGATCCACTACGACGTGCAGCTCTTCGGCGGCGTGGTGCTCCACAAAGGCAAGATCGCCGAGATGGCGACGGGCGAAGGCAAAACCCTGGTGGCTACCCTCCCTGTGTTCCTGAACGCACTCGCCGGCAAAGGCGTCCACATGGTGACCGTGAACGACTATCTGGCACGCCGCGACTCCGAATGGATGGGGCCGATGTACCAGTTCCACGGTCTGACGGTCGATTGCATCGACCGCCATCAGCCCAACTCGGACGCCCGACGCAAGGCTTACATGGCCGACATCACCTTCGGCACCAATAACGAATACGGCTTCGACTACCTGCGCGACAACATGGCTTCGTCGCCCAAGGATCTGGTGCAGCGCAAGCACCACTACGCCATCGTCGATGAGGTCGATTCCGTGCTAATCGACGACGCCCGCACCCCGCTGATCATTTCGGGTCCCGTCCCCAAAGGCGACGACCAGCTCTTCGAACAGTACCGCCCGGCCATCGAGCACCTCTACAACCTCCAGAAAAACCTGGTGACCAACCTGCTCGCGGAATCCCGCCAGCTGCTCGGCGAAGGCAAGAACGAAGAGGGCGGCATCAAGCTCTACCGCAGCCACAAAGGTCTTCCCAAGTACAAACCGCTGATCAAGTTCCTCTCCGAACAGGGTATCAAGGCCCAGATGCAGAAGACCGAAAATATCTACATGCAGGACAACAACCGCCGCATGCCGGAGATTACCGACGACCTCTACTTCGTCATCGACGAGAAGATGAACTCGGTGGAACTCACCGACAAAGGCCACGAAGCCCTGTCGAAATATTTCAACGAGGAGGGCTTCTTCGTCCTGCCCGACATCGGGGCCCGCATCGCCGAGATCGAGAAGGAGGAGATTACTCCGGAGGAAAAGGCCCAGAAGCGCGATGCCGTAATCAACGACTACGCCGTCAAAGCCGAGCGCGTGCATACGGTCATCCAGTTGCTGAAAGCATACGCGATGTTCGAGAAAGATGTCGAATACGTGGTGATGGACAACAAGGTGAAGATCGTCGATGAGCAGACGGGCCGTATTCTGGACGGCCGGCGCTATTCGGACGGGCTGCATCAGGCCATCGAAGCCAAGGAGCGCGTCAAGGTCGAAGCCGCGACGCAGACCTTCGCTACCATCACGCTGCAGAACTACTTCCGCATGTACCACAAGCTGGCCGGTATGACCGGTACGGCCGAAACCGAGGCATCGGAGTTCTGGAGTATCTACAAGTTGGATGTCGTGGTCATCCCGACCAACCGCAAGGTCATCCGCGACGACCGTCAGGACCTGGTTTACAAGACCAAGCGCGAGAAATACAACGCCGTGATCGAGGAGATCGTCAAACTCGTCGAACAGGGCCGTCCGGTGCTCGTGGGTACCACCTCGGTCGAAATATCGGAACTTTTGAGCCGCATGCTCAAGCTGCGCGGCATCAAACATAACGTACTGAACGCCAAACAGCACCAGTTGGAAGCGCAGATCGTCGCCGAAGCCGGACGTTCGGGCCAGGTGACCATCGCCACCAACATGGCCGGCCGCGGTACCGACATCAAGCTGACACCCGAAGTGAAACAGGCGGGCGGTCTTGCCATCATCGGCACCGAGCGGCACGAAAGCCGCCGTGTGGACCGTCAGTTGCGCGGACGTGCCGGGCGTCAGGGCGACCCCGGATCGTCGCAATTCTTCGTATCGCTCGAAGACGACCTGATGCGTCTGTTCGGCTCGGGCCGCATCGCCTCGATGATGGACCGCATGGGCCTCAAGGAGGGCGAAGTGATCCAGGCAGGCCTGATGACCAAAGCCATCGAACGCGCACAGAAGAAGGTCGAGGAGAACAACTTCGGCATCCGCAAACGCCTGCTGGAATACGACGACGTGATGAACTCGCAGCGCGAGGTGATCTACACGCGCCGCCGCCATGCCCTCTACGGCGAACGGATCGAGATCGACCTGAACAACATCATGTACGACTTCGCCACGACGTTCGTGGAGAATCACGAAGGCGTCGAATTCGACGATTTCCGTATCGAAATGATCCGCGAAGCGGCCATCCAGCCTTCGTTCGACGAGGCGGCGTACGAAAAAGCCAAGCCCCGCGAGCTGATCGAACTGATCGTTGCCGACCTGCAGGCCGCCTATACCCGCCGGATGAAGGCGATCGCCGATATGGTACGCCCCGTTATGGAGCGTGTTTATGAAGACCGCAAAGGCCAGCTGGACACCAATATCTACTTCCCCATCACGGACGGACACCTGGGCTACAACGTCCCGGTGAACCTGCAGCGCTGCAAGGATTCGGACGGGGAGGAGATCTTCAAGGTATTCTCCAAGGTGGTGATGTTCACCACGATCGACGACGCATGGCGCGAGCACCTGCGCGAAATGGACGACCTGCGCCAGAGCGTGCAGAACGCCACCTATGAACAGAAAGACCCGCTGCTGATCTACAAACTCGAGTCGTTCCAGCTCTTCTCGAAAATGCTCAACAAAGTCAATGCCGACGTATTGAGCACCCTCAACAAGGCCTACATCCCGGTACGGGAGAGTACGGCCGAGAACGTACAGCGCGAACGCCAGGAGCGAGCCAAAGTCGATGTCAATAAGTTGCAGGCTTCGCGCATGCAGGCTGCGGCACAGGCGGGACAGGCCGAAAAACAGAAGCCGATGCCCGTGCATGTCGAGAAAAAAGCCGGCCGCAACGATCCCTGTCCCTGCGGCAGCGGCAAAAAATACAAGAACTGTCACGGCAAAGGTTTATAACCGCAAAAACGGACCGACGATGGGTTACAAGGAAGAGAAACAACACCAGCTCGACATGCGCTACCTGCGCATGGCACGCATCTGGGCGGAAAACTCCTACTGCGTGCGCCGCAAGGTCGGGGCGCTGATCGTCAAAGACAAGATGATCATCTCGGACGGCTACAACGGCACGCCGGCCGGCTTCGAGAATATCTGCGAGGACGAAACGGGTAAGACCAAATCCTATGTCCTGCACGCCGAAGCCAACGCCATTACCAAGGTGGCCAAAAGCGCCAACAACTGCGACGGCTCGACGCTCTACATCACCGCCGCCCCTTGTATCGAATGTTCGAAACTGATTATTCAGGCCGGTATCCGACGGGTGGTTTACAGCGACGATTACCGCTCCGAAGAGGGACTCGACCTGCTGCGCCGGGTCGGTATCGAATGCGTACAGATTCCAGGAGAAGAGTAGCCGCCCGGAATTCCGCTGACACGAATCTTCTATCCGCAAACAAATCGAGGGGAGCGTATTCTACGCTCCCCTCGATCTTTTATAAAATTCCGTCAACAACTTACCTCATCCGAGCGAACGACGAGAGTCGCTGAAAAACCACCGGATGCGGTTCCGACTTCATACCGCGATTGCTCCGGAACGAAGCCGTCCGCGCAACAGTTGCACCCTTTCGAGCGACATCCGCCTTGCGCGTCAATACAATATCCGAGCTACCCTGGTAGTCGATACCGTATTCCCCGTAACCGTCGTAAATCACACTTGGATAGTAAATCGCACCATCCGCCTCATAACCTTTAACCGTAAGGGTCTGAAGATCCTCCGAGATTTCGACCTCGAATCTCTTGCCGAACAGGTAATAATTTCCTTCGCCCGACATACCGATCAGATAGTTCTTGTAGTTCTTCAAGTAATGGAACAACGTTTCATCGTCTGCCGGAACACTCACCGTTCCGTCGGATGCAATTTCGAGGAACCACTTGGGTCCATAGTCCTGACGCGCTGCAACCTCATTCCCCTCCCAAGGATTGTACGACTCCGTACCCGGAACTTTTCCGGCCATAAGATCCTCCGGAGTAAAATACGGCAAAGCTCCGTCATAATCGAACCCGAGACATACCAAACGGTTCTGCGCCCGATAGTCCGCCGCTGTCTGCTCATCGGCTCCGGCGGCAATCGTCACGGGGAAGGAAACCTCGATGCCTCCGCCCATTCCGCCGACACGTCCGGTCATGGTCGCCGTCCACTCGCCCTGCAAGGTCGTGAAAAGTTCCGACTCCACCGGCGGCAGCATGGGAGCCGTCGCCGTCCGAGCCAGCTCTTTGGCCAACGCAACGCTACCCTCGGTATTCGCCACTGATACGATCACCACATACTCCGTGTCCGGGTGCAGTTTCCGATGGGAATTCACCGCTCCCTCGGGTTCGAGCATGAGCACAATACTCTCCGAATCGATCGGATTGCCGTAATTCTTAGGCAGCGTTTCATCCGTATAACCGTTTTCGAGATTCGCCTCGTAGTTGCTCTTGGTGTCGAAATAGTAGTAACCCGAAGAGGCATTGGCCGCTTTCATGGTCACGATCAGACTCTTGTGAGGATCATATCCATCCGTTCCGTCACCCGGAACGATCGTAACCTCGATCGTCGGCAATGCCATCTGAGGCTCACCCGAACGACATACAGTTTCGACGATCTCGGTAGGCACATCCCCGACCATACCGTAAACGACCACGCAATAATCGGTATTCGGAGCGATTCCGACGTCCCACACTTTCGTCTGCACGCCCTGAAGCGGTTCGCTGTAACGCAGCAGCATCTTCATCAGTTCCGGACGAGCCATATCCTTGTAATTCAACTCATAATCATCCTTCTCGAAAGGAACGGCATAATATGAATCAACCGCCTCATCAGGCGTTATCTTCACGGCCAGCGCCAGCGAAGTGGTCTTATCCAAATCCTGCTCGACGACGATCTGCGCCTTGGAGTATTCTACCTCTTTCGTAGTCACGGACACCGAGGTTATCTCGCCCTTAATGACACCCTTCTCGTCGCAGACAGCAGCAAGAATCACATAGTCGGCCTTTCCGAGAATGAATATCGTGGTACCGTCGGGGTAAGCGTCGCCGTTCTTTACCGTATAACTCTGGGTGCCCGTACCCCGTTTACCGTCTTTCTGCAACAAGTCGGCCGGCTGGTAAAATACTCCGACCACTCCATCGTAAAAACTCTTATCGTAAACCACGTGCAGGTATTCATTGCCGTCCTTTCCGGCCGTAACGGTATAGGCCAGCGAATTGAAATCGGTATCTCCGGCCTTCAATTCAAGCTTATCGGGTATCTCCTCAGAACCAGGCGGAACGGGAGGAACATCTTCGGTCTTGTCCTTCGAGCAAGCCAACAACCCGCTCAGACAAAGCATCAGCAATAAAAATCTTTTCATAGAACTTCAAGAATAAAATGATACAATAAAATAATATGTCAATAGTAAAGATAATATTTTTTCTTTATAATTTGTCATAAACGGTCTATTATTTTTCAAAAACGAGCTTTTTTTTTGACCCCGGCATGAAAAAAATCGAACGACCTCACTCAATCACTCGAATCGTATTACCTTTGCCGATCGTACAAATCACTCGCTACTTATGAATCGAATCGTCATCCTCGGGGCCACTTCCGGCATCGGACTGGAGATCGCCAAACTGTATATCGCCGCCGGCTGGCAAGTCGGGGCCGCAGGTCGCCGCACGGAAAACCTCGAAGCACTTCGGGCTGCGGCGCCGGACCGGGTAAAAATACGTTCGATCGACATCACGGCCCCGGAAGCGGAAGAGCGGCTGCTGCGGCTGATTGCCGATCTGGGCGGCTGCGACCTGCTGCTGCATTGCGCGGGCATCGGCTACAACAACCCGCAGCTCGACGCCGCACGGGAAATCGCAACGGCGGAAACCAATACCGTAGGGTTCACGCGCATCATGGACACGGCTTTCGACTATTTCCGCAGGCAGGGCGGAGGACATCTGGCAGCGATCAGTTCGATCGCCGGGACCAAAGGCCTCGGCGCAGCGGCGGCTTACTCCGCCAGCAAACGCTACCAGAACACCTATCTCGACGCATTGGCACAACTCTCACGGATGCAACGGCTCGACATCCGCATCACCGACATCCGGCCCGGATTCGTGGACACACCCCTGCTGCGCGAAGGGAAATACCCGATGCTGATGCGCCCCGAAAAAGTCGCCGCACGAATCGTCCGGGCGCTGGAACAACGGAAACGGCGCATCGTCATCGACCGCCGTTACACCGTGCTGGTATTTTTCTGGAGGCTGATTCCCGAATGGCTCTGGGAGCGGCTGCCGATCCGCACGAAATAAGGCCCGTCAGCAAGATTTCTCCCGACACCCCATGCTCCCGCCACAGCTATCCACCTCTAAAATTTCCCCAATGACATCCCAACAAATCGCTGCCATCGCCGCCCGCAACACAGAGAAAGCCCGACGGATCATCCGAGATACCGGCATCATCGACATCTGGGAATCCGCCGGAGCCGAAATAAACCTGGTCGGCTCGCTCAGCACCGGTCTTTTCATGAAGCACCGGGACATCGACTTCCATATCTATTCGGCTGTCCTCCGGCCAGAAGATGATTTTACCGCTTTAGCGAAGCTTGCCGCCAATCCTGCCGTCAAACGAATCGAATACGGCAACTTGCTGGCGACGGAAGAGCGGTGCCTCGAATGGCACGCTTGGTACGAAGACCAGGAAGGCGAACTCTGGCAGTTGGATATGATCCATATCGAGAAAGGCTCCCGCTACGACGGCTACTTCGAAGAGGTGGCCCGACGCATTTCGGCGGCCCTGACCGATGAAACGCGCGAGGCGATCCTGCGGCTCAAGTGGGAAACGCCCGATACGGAAAAAATCGCAGGCATCGAATACTACATGGCCGTCCTGCGGGACGGCATCCGCAGCTACCCCGATTTCGTTCGCTGGCGCGAAGCACATCCCCTGACGGGTGTAGCGGAGTGGATGCCCTGAAAGCCGGAATCCATGCCGGAGGTCAGGTCTTGCACCGGATATAAAAGAATTTTCCTCGTTCGATTTCGACCAACTCTACGCTATCGAATCCCGCGCGACGATCTATTTCGACAAGTTCGCCGCATGTATATTTGGCAAATCCGTAACGGGTATATCTCAGCTTGTCGAGCCACTGTTCGAAAACCCGGAGTAACGGGTTGCATACCGTACGATTTCCATTCGAAAAAACGGTTAAGACTGCATCAGCACAAGGGTTATCATAAACACCGCAGGCACATTGTTCAGGGCATGCGCCCCGACCGCCCACAAGAAACCCAGGTTGACCCGCAGGTAAACCATGACGCTACCGGCGAAGAAAAGCATCAGACATATCAGTAACGCATAGGGCACCAGGAACCAGGTAAGACCCTGCATGGCGAAAAGATGCACCAAGGCAAAGAGTCCGGCCGAGCACCACATCATCGGACGCAGCCACCCCTTCTTAGCCTGCCAGAAAGCATCTGTAGTAAATCCATATAGCAGCCCCGCTACAACGATACCTGCCGGAAGCCCCCACCAGAAAGAATGCTGCGCCCCGGCTATCGCTAAAAACCGCGAGACGAAAAAGAGCGTCAGTGCCCCCAATCCAACCGCTACCTGCCACCGCCGGAACGAAAGTCCCAGCCGAAAACAACACTCTTCGAAAAAAGGTGCTACGAGCAGCACGTACGGCAATGCCCACCATCCCATGCCGGCAGCCGCTACGGACGGATTTCCGAAAAATGAAAGCCCCTGCATCGGGTTGATTCCCGTATTGGCCATGTAAATCGCCGTACACCCCGTAAGCATCAACATCACGGCGATACGGGTTACGATAAAGAACAACAGCGCGTACAGCAAAATGCGGCCGACACTCTTGGTCTGCCGTTCATTCGTACGATTCAAAATAAAAAGCTGCATATATTCACTTTTTAAGTTTACACTCAATAAAAATCCGCCGGACAGAACGATACGATTTTCGCAGGGACTGTCTCGGCGGATATTCAATTGTAATAGTATGGAAAATCAGAACGGGAGATCGTCCGGATCGTCCGCAGCAGGCGTAACGGGAGTCTGGGCCGCAGGCTGCTGGTACGAAGGCTGCGCCGGCTGCTGATAGGACGGCTGTCCCTGCGGCTGGGCATACCCGCCTGCCGGAGCTCCCGCCGACTGGTTATCCCCACGGCGTCCCAACAACTTCATATCGTCGGCCAGAATTTCGGTCGTATAACGCTTATTGTTATCCTTGTCCGTCCACTCGCGGGTACGCAGGCGCCCCTCGATGTAAATCTGCGATCCTTTATTGACGTAGCGATCCACTACGTCGGCCAAACCGCGCCACAAAGTGATCGTATGCCACTCGGTATGTTCCTTGGTTTCGTTGGCCTGGCGGTCGAACAGCCGTTCGGTCGTCGCCAGACGAACCCGGGCAACTTTCGCTCCGCTTTCGAGCGTGCGGACCTCGGGATCCACACCTACGTTGCCGATCAAAATCACTTTATTTACCATATCGCCTCGTTATAAGTTTTTTATCATCTCCATAAAGAGCTCGGCCATCTTCACGCCGGCTTTGGCCCCCTGACGCTGCACATCCTCGTGGTCGCCGACCTCATCGCTCAACCCGCAGTTCGTAATGACCGATACCCCGAAAACGGGAATCGACATGTGCCGGGCCACGATCACTTCGGGCACGGTGGACATACCGGCGGCATCGCCGCCGATCGCCTTGAAATAACGGTATTCGGCCTGCGTTTCGAACGTCGGACCCGTACCGCCCACGTAAACGCCGTACTGCAACTTGATTCCCTTCTCCTCGGCAATACGGGTCGCACGGATAATCAAGTGCTGATCGTAACAGTTGTGCATATCTGGGAAACGGGGGCCGAACTCGGCCATGTTGGGGCCGATCAGCGGATTCGTACCCATCATGTTGATAAAGTCGGTAATGAGCATCAAGGTGCCCGGAGCAAAGTCACGGTTGATGCCGCCGCAGGCATTGGTCAACACCACCTGCTCCACGCCCAGCAGCCTGAGGACGTAGAAGGGATAGCAGACCTCCTTCATGGTGTAGCCCTCGTAGAAGTGGAACCGGCCCTCCAGTGCGTAGACTTCTTTTTCGCCTAATCTGCCTGTCAGCAGAGCGCCTTTATGTCCCGCCACCGTGGACACCGGGAAGTTGGGGATGTCCTTGTAGGGCAGCTCCTCCGTGTCGGTAAAGCCGGCGGTCAGATTCCCCAGTCCGGACCCCAACACCACCGCCACCTTCGGGTGCTTGGTCGTGTGTGCCTTGATGTACGCTGCACTCTCCAGTGCCTTTTCGTAAAGATGCTCCATGGTGTGTCCTCCTTTAGTGCTATCACAGAATGCCAGCTCGTTTCACAAATGTGAAGTTATCGTTCTCAATTCCTAAAAGTCTCTAGTCTTTTTGACAAATTATAGTTTTACTCCCAGCAGGGCAAGATCATCATCCATTAACCTGCGATTAACATCTTCAACGAAATTATAGTAATTACCGCCACGAATACATAAATCCTTTCCGCTGGAATTACGCTGAACAATCGTGATGATATAATTTCCCACTCCAATCGTAACCCAATACGCTTTTCCGTTACACACAACTTCCCAGGTAGAGTTCAAGAATTTCCCCCTATCAGGGCGTACCTCAGCGGTTTTCAGTGTCCATTCGTTGATATCAAAACAAGGAATCTTTTCAATTACATCATCGGGGATGTCGCGTTCACTTTTGCGCTTAATGTAATGCTTTCCATCAATATATAACCTATGTACATCCTTCATTTTGAACATCACTCGCTCAAAAAGAGCTGATGGACCATAATCAACATGAAAGCGCAGCTTGTCTCCGTGGACAACTTCGGTATAGTTTTTTGACATAGTCATGAAGTAATCTCCCATTATTCAAGGGTTCTCCGCAAAGCACTCTAATTACCATGCACATTATACCCTCATAGTTTTTTTCGGCTGCAATTTATTGTAACAGACAGCAGTAAAATGTGCAATGCACCACATTTTTATAATTTCTTTTTTCTCGTCTGCGTTCTACATCGTTCGACACGTCCTCATTCTATAATGCACCTATATGGTGCATATAATTGTACCAAATAGATTTACGGGAGTGGTGATAATGACCATATCAAGTCTGATATCCAAGATGGAGAAGGCACTTTTCTCGCCGACGTACATAAGCCTCATAAAAGGCACCTATTCGCAGCTCGTCGAGCGCGTAAATCTTGACGGAACCTGTTGAGATGGCGGCCTTTTATACGCGGTTAGGTTTGACGCTTACCTTTGACAAGCAAAAGAACGGACGCACAAGCCAAAGCCTGTGCGTCCGTCTCTCACATGAATTTTAGCCTGCAAGACGCTTCCAGTCGTTGTCCAAAGTAACCAACAACTCATCCACTGTTGCAGCACCTGCCAGCATCTTCTGCATATCCTCGCCAAAGGTCTGCATACCGCCTTCGGGATAAAAGGCTGCATAGAAATTCTTTACCTTGCCCGCGGAAATATATTCAGACAAGTCGGAGCCCAACGGCCCGATTTCCTCGGCTGTAGCAGAAAAACTGGTGAAGGCCGGTATCAG
>OHOR01000444.1_pt1 | contig 18797 bp, 18 predicted proteins | sample 1569911 | NCBI WGS metagenome assembly OHOR01 (sample SAMEA3879517, study PRJEB24766) | human gut metagenome | biome: human-associated habitat; feature: feces | place: USA | collected 1985/1987
ACCAGTCATATTTCTTCTGGAAGGTGTATATGGGTTATATGTCTTAATTCCCATTTTGTTTCTCCTTTCGATATGTTTTCATTATCGCGTCTTTTCTGACGCATATCATTTTGAAGCTGCTTTCGGTCTACAGTCCTGCGAAGATCTCGATATCTTTGCTGTCTGCTGTAAGCTGTACGATAGCCTTCTTTGTCTTAGCAGTCTTTCCTGTTACCATTCCACGACGCTTGTTCTTGCCTTCGCAGTTCATTGTGTTAACTTTGGCAACCTTTGTTCCTTCGAACATTCTCTCTACTGCTTCTTTGATCATAGTCTTGTTTGCATCCGGGTGAACAAGGAATGTGTATTTCTTCTCAGCCATTGCATTCATACTCTTCTCAGTTACTACTGGTTTGAGGATTACATCATAGTACTGTACGTTTGCCATTATGCATATACCTCCTCGATTGTTGCTACAGCAGCCTTTGTAACTACTACTGTGTCATATTTTAATACATCGAATACGTTAAGCTCATTTGTCTGAGTTGTCTTAACTGTCGGGATGTTTGCTGCAGAAGCGATAACCTTCTCGTCCATATCATTTAATACAACGAGTGCCTTCTCAACATTGAGGTTCTTTAATACTTCTACGAATTTCTTTGTCTTAATCTCATCAAGCTTAAGCTCATCTACTACAACGAACTTGTTCTCAACAACTCTTGATGTAAGTGCAGACTTAAGAGCTGCTCTCTTCTCTTTCTTGTTGAGCTTGAATGAGTAATCTCTAGGAGTAGGAGCGAATACAACTCCACCACCTGTCCACTGTGGAGATCTTGTAGAACCCTGACGTGCATGTCCTGTTCCCTTCTGTCTCCATGGTTTTCTTCCGCCACCGCGAACTTCAGAACGTGTCTTAGCTTTCTGAGTTCCCTGACGTTTATTTGCAAGCTGCTGAAGAACAGCCATATGAACTAAATGCTCATTAATTTCTACGCCGAAAATGGAATCATTTAACTCGATCTTGTCGACTTCTTTGCCTTCCATGTTATATACAGCTACGTTAGCCATCGTAAAGTTCCTCCTTTCTTACTTTGCACTATTTACCAGATTTTGTAGTCTCTTTTACTGTAATGAGAGCCTTCTTAGCTCCTGGAACTGCGCCCTTGATTAACAGTAAGTTCTTGTCTGCGTCAACTCTTACAACCTCAAGATTCTGAGTTGTAACCTTTACGCTACCCATGTGTCCAGGCATTCCTTTTCCCTTGAATACCTTACTTGGTGAAGAACAAGCACCGTTAGAACCCTGATGACGATGGAATTTAGAACCATGAGCCATTGGTCCTCTGTGCTGACCTAATCTCTTGATAGCACCCTGGAAACCTTTACCTTTTGAAATAGCAGTTACATCAACCTTGTCACCCTCTGCTAAGATGTCAGCCTTGATCTCATCTGCTAAATTGTACTCATCTGCGTTTTCGAATTTGAACTCGCGAACGAATCTCTTTCCTGAAACACCTGCTTTTTTGAAGTGTCCCATCTGAGCCTTGTTAACACCATGTCTGTGTGCTACGCTCTTTTTACCGTTGGCATCCTTCTCAACGACTTTCTCTTTCTTGTCGCCGAAACCAACCTGAACTGCGCTGTAACCGTCATTCTCAACAGTTTTGATCTGTGTTACAACACATGGACCAGCCTCTAATACAGTTACAGGTACTAATACACCATCTGCATTGAAGATCTGTGTCATACCGATTTTTGTTGCTAAAATCGCTTTCTTCATTTCTTTACCTCCTGTTTTCTACAGCGGAACGCCTCTTGCCTGTCAACCCAGCCCGCGAAGAATTAGCCGGAACAAGTAGCGGAACCGTTCATCCTAGAGCAGCCTACTAGATCGTTATGCTTTCGCACTGTATCTTCTATATAAACCATTCGGGGATATACTAATTAATTGTTGAAGCTTATTTCTGCTTCATTTTGATATCAATGTAAACACCAGCTGGCATTTCAATCCTTGATAAAGACTCTGTTGTCTTCTGTGTTGGATTGATGATATCGATAAGTCTCTTATGAGTTCTCTGCTCGAACTGTTCACGAGAATCCTTGTACTTGTGAGTAGCTCTAAGAATTGTAACTACTTCCTTCTTTGTTGGAAGAGGTACCGGTCCGCTCACCTGTGATCCATTCTTCTTTACAGTCTCGATGATTTTCTTTGCGCTTGAATCTACTAACTCGTGATCATACGCCTTGAGAGTAATTCTCATTACTTGACTTGCCATAAAAAAAGTCGCCTCCTTTTCGCACTTTTAACTTCAGTACGACAAGCGGTGACTGTACACATCTCCGTGTGTGTCCTGTGGACTTTCACACGTTGTTTCTACATTTTGTAGACCATATCTGTTCTGTACAGTGACTTGCCGTCAGTTTCCTAACTTGACATTCGCTCCGCCGAATTCTCTGTCTCATGGACAGTAACTTCAAACTTCATAGCTATCATGCCACAGCAAGTGATATTATACATGACGTTTACAATAATTGCAATACTTTTTTCAAAAAAAATTTATTTTTTTATTTCGGATAATATTCCATTGAAAAATTACACTTTTGCACGTATATTATTATAGAAGAAACCCGATTAAATGCAAGCAACGTGTAGTTTATTTTTTACACGCAGATAAGAAAGGAATATAAACATATGTGGTTAGCAGATAGATGGAAAGATTACGAGGTTATTGACTGCTCATGCGGTGAAAAGCTTGAGCGCTGGTCTAAATATATTTTGCTGCGTCCCGATCCTCAGGTAATTTGGGACACTCCAAAGACTAATAAGAACTGGAAAAAGCTTAACGGTCACTATCACAGAAGCAAGAAAGGCGGTGGTGAATGGGAGTTTTTTGATTTGCCGCAGGAGTGGACCATAAACTACTCTCTTCCTATTAATAAAGAGCTCACATTTCACTTAAAACCATTCAGCTTCAAGCACACCGGTCTGTTTCCTGAGCAGGCTGCCAATTGGGACTGGTTTTCAAAGAAGATTTATGATGCAAAAAAAAGCGGTCGTGATGTAAAGGTATTAAATCTCTTTGCATACACCGGAGGTGCCACTCTTGCTGCCGCTGCCGCAGGCGCCGCTGTCACACATGTGGACGCTTCAAAGGGCATGGTCACATGGGCTAAGGAAAACGCTGCAAGCAGCGGTCTTGGTGACGCACCTATCAGATGGCTTGTGGATGACTGTGTGAAGTTTGTTGAGCGTGAAATCCGCCGTGGCAATCATTACGATGCCATCATAATGGATCCGCCGTCATACGGCAGAGGTCCTAAGGGTGAAATTTGGAAAATTGAGGAAAGCGTATATCCGCTTGTGCAGCTTTGTGCAAAGCTCCTTACCGACAAGCCGCTTTTCTTCCTTATTAATTCCTATACGACTGGCTTGCAGCCTGCAGTGCTCACTTATATGATAAGCACTGCACTTAAAAAGTTTGATGGTAAGGTAACCGCAAGCGAAATTGGTCTCCCGGTTTCTTCAAACGGACTCGTGCTGCCTTGTGGTGCAAGCGGACGCTTTGAAAGTTTCTGCTAATCAGTTCTAAAATAAAATCAGCCGCAGTATTTCATTATTTTCTATGAAATACTGCGGCCTTTTAATGAATACGCAATATATTACAATATTCTCTTTTTTTTCAATAAAATCAGTATCAGCACACATATGACAACGATAACACCTATTATAATCATAAATCCATGTGCTGTCGTCGCTAGCGGCACCCACTTTGAGCTGACATTCATACCATAGATTCCTGAGATAACCGTCGGGATAGCCATGATAAGTGTGATGATTTTGAGCGACTTCATGACATTGTTAAGTCTGTTGTCAATGACCGTACTCATAAGCTCTCTGGTACCATTTATGATGTCCCTGTAAATTCCCGTCATCTCAATAGCCTGTTTATTTTCGACAATTACATCTCCGAGAAGCTCCTTGTCCTCCGGATACTGCTCAAGGCGCTTGTATCTGGTCAGTCTCTCTAACACAACTCCATTGGCACGAAGTGATGTGGCAAAGTATACGAGTGTAGATTCCAGCTCGTGAAGCGCGATCAAATCGTCCTCCTCTGTATCCTCACCGACTCTCTCCTCAATCTCAGTACGCATCTTGTCTATGATGCGCAGATCATTCTGATACAGTACAGATATCCTGTAAAGAATCTGGTATACAAAGCGCATCTTTTTCTTGGTGGAAAATTCCTTTACACGGTTATTTAAAAATACCTGAAGCACCGGTGTATCCTCTGTACAGACTGTCACTATCTCATCATCTGTAAGTATGATGCCAAGTGGGATTGTGGTATATGACTCCTTGTCATGCCTAGTCTCTATCGAAGGTATATCCACAAGAATCAACGTATACCCATCCTGCAGTTCTATACGGGAGCTCTCCTCCTCATCGAGTGCTGCAAGTACGTCCTCAATATCAACATTCAGTTCATCCGCTACCATCTGTCCCTCTGCTACAGAAGGGTTGACCATCTGTATCCAGGTACCTCCCTGCAGCGTATCCAGCTCATGTATTAATTTGTCATCTGTCCTGTAAAACTTGACCATGGTGCCTCCCCGTGGCTTTTATGACACACATAATTCCACAAAATATTTTGACATCACTAACGTATTGTCTTTGAAATAAAAGATATTACTTCTCCGCGTATTTCTGACTCTGGCTCTTTATAAGCTCTGCATCCTCAAAGTAATTTATCCTCATGGCGCGCTTGACCTCTGCCATTGTCTGTGCTGCAGCCTCTCTTGCTGTCTCGCTGCCCTTCCTTAGTATCTCATATACAGCCGGAATATCCTTCTCATACTCTGCTCTTCTTGCGCGGATAGGTGAAAGCTCCTCCTGCATGATGTTGTTGAGGAATTTCTTAATCTTCACATCGCCAAGACCGCCCCTTGTATAGTGATCCTTAAGCTCCTGAAGGTTAGCATACTCCGGCAGATACTCCTCAAAATGTCCCGGCTTAGAGAAAGCATCAAGATATGTGAATACTGTATTGCCCTCCACATGTCCCGGATCTGAAATCTGGATATGAGTCGGATCTGTATACATGCTCATGATTTTCTTCTTTACATCTGCCTCTGTATCTGCCAGATAGATACAGTTGCCTAATGATTTGCTCATCTTCTGTCCACCGTCTGTACCCGGAAGTCTGCAGCATGCCTCATTCTCAGGTAAAAGCACATCCGGCTCAACGAGCACCTCATCATAGATAGAATTAAACTTTCTGACAATCTCCCTGGTCTGCTCTATCATTGGGAGCTGGTCCTCTCCAACCGGAACAGTTGTAGCCTTGAAGGCAGTGATATCTGCTGCCTGGCTGATTGGATAATTGAAAAAGCCAACCGGTATACTTGCCTCGAAATTTCTAAGCTTAATCTCGTTCTTTACTGTAGGGTTTCTCTGAAGTCTCGATACTGTAACGAGATTTGAGTAGAAAAATGTAAGCTCAGTAAGCTCCGGTATCTGTGACTGCACAAACAGTGTAGACTTGGCCGGGTCGAGTCCCGCTGAGAGGTAATCAAGTGCTACCTCTATGATATTCTGTCTGATTTTCTCAGGGTTGTCAAAATTGTCTGTGAGTGCCTGTGCATCGGCAATCATGATAAATATTTTGTCATACTCTCCTGAATTCTGAAGCTCAACTCTTCTGCGAAGTGAGCCCACGTAATGTCCTATATGGAGTCTTCCTGTTGGTCTGTCTCCTGTTAAAATAATTTTTTCCATCTCTATTATTCCTCTGCTTTAGTTCTATTATTACGATTGCAATGTAGGTTTATTCGCCAAACCGTCTGTCTTAGCAATCGCCAGCTTTCTTTATTATAACACACTGACGTGTAAAAGCCTAGGAAAAAGAACTCTCATTTTAATTATTTTATAATATCTGCATACTCTGCCTTTGCCGCCCTGCACAAATCATCCGGTGACAGCGTAATCTGAAGCCCAAGCCTGCCTCCGCTGACCGTGATTTTGTCCTGCTCCTTAGCTGCCTCATGGATAAATGTAGGATACTGTTTTTTCATGCCGATTGATGTACAGCCGCCCCTTATATAGCCTGTAACCTTTGTCAAATCCTTGAGATGCAGCATCTCTATGGACTTCTCACCTGCTGCCTTTGCGGCTTTTTTGAAATCAATTTCGTCATCTATCGGTACCACAAACACATAGTATCCGCCGCTTTTGCCGACTGTCGTGATAGTCTTGTACATGCCTGCGTGGTCAAGCCCCAGCTTGTCTGCTATCTGAGCTGCATCCACAAAGTCATCGCACTCGTATGTGCGTGCCTCATATGGAATCTTCATTGTTTCCAGTATTCTTATTGCATTTGTCTTTGCTTCTTTTTTTCCCATTATACTATCTTTCCTCCAATAAGCTTAAGATATATTCCATATCTTTATGCAATTGCCTCATTTTACTAATTGTCCGCACTCTTATCGGCATTTTTGTATGCTTCCTCAAAGAACTGCTCCTGCGAATCTATCGGTGTGCTGTTTATCTTTCTGTCCATATACTCACCATCAGCGCAAAGCTCCTTGCCCTTCTCGTCATCTGTCATGATTGTGTCGAAGATATGGCGGATCTTGTCCTTAGCATGTGCATCGTATACCGGTGTTGCAACCTCCACACGTCTTACTGTATTTCTGGTCATAAAATCTGCTGACGCAATGTAAATCTTCTCATCATCGCCCACACCAAATCTGTATATACGTGAATGCTCAAGATATCTTCCTACAACACTTATTACAGTGATGTTTTCTGTGGCGCCCTCAACCTGTGGCTTCACACAGCAGATTCCTCTGACAATAAGCTCTACCTTCACGCCTGCCTGTGATGCATCGATAAGCTTGTCTATAAGCACTTTATCAGTGAGAGAGTTAATCTTAACTCCGATGTATGCCGGTTTTCCTGCATTCTTATTGGCAATCTGCTCATCAATCATGTCAACAATCTTATTCTGCAGGCATTTTGGGGCAACAAGCAGATGTTTTACATCTCCGTCCGAAACAGTCTCACCTCTCTGAAGTGCCATAAACACCCTTGATGCATCTGCTCCAATCTCCTGGTTTGCAGTGATGAGGGATAAATCTGTATAAAGACGCGAGGTCTTCTCGTTGTAGTTTCCTGTACCAATCTGAGTGATGTACTCAAAGCCATCGCCCTTTTTCTTTGTGATGAGGCAGAGCTTTGAGTGGACCTTGTAATCACCGAGTCCGTAAAGTATCTGACAGCCTGCGTCCTCAAGGCGGTGTGACATCTCTATGTTGTTAGCCTCATCAAACCTCGCTCTGAGCTCGACAAGCACGATAACCTCCTTGCCGTTTTCTGCGGCCTCTATAAGTGCATCGATAATCTGGCTCTTGTCTGCCACTCTGTATAGTGTCATCTTGATGGAAACCACATCTAGATCCTCTGCTGCATCGTTAAGCATCTTGATAAACGGCTTCATGCTCTCAAACGGATATGAAAGAAGCACATCCTTTTTCTCAACCTGACCGAGTATACTCTCCTTAAGCGAAAGCTCAGGTGTGTCACGCGGTGTACGCTTCTCAAAGAAAAGCTCCTGCTTGTCTCGCAGATAGTGCTGAAGCTGGAATACGAATGACATATCAAGCGGTGTTTTTACACTGATAAAATGCTTTTTGCCAATCTCAAGGAAGCTCGAGAGTTCGTCAATCGCCTTGCGGTTGATTTTTCTTGAAAGCTCAACTCTTACAGGATCAAGACGCACTCTCCTCTTGATGAGCTCCTCCATCATGTTACGGTAATCCATATCCTCATCATACATGCTCTGCGCATCGATATCCGCATTACGTGTCACACGCATGATTGATTTCTCACGGATTACATACTTTGGATAGAGCTTTGATACAAAGTGTAAAATAAGTTCCTCTGACAGCATAAATGTGCCCGGTCTTGTAGGTATCTCAATCAGACGCTTGAATACGCTGTTTGAGCATGGCACGATACCTGTCTTTTTCTTTCCCTTCTGCGTGGTTAAAAGCACTACCGCATAGAGCTGTTTATTGGCAAGGAATGGGAACGGCTGCTGCTTTCCTATAATCATTGGTGAGAGGAAAGGTGCAATGTGCGCATCAAAATATGCCTCCAGTAAATCACCCTCATCCTTTGACAGCTTGTTGAAATTGATTATGCGCACGCCCTTTGGCTCAAGCTCACCCATGAGCTGCTCGTAAATCCTTGCTTTTTTCTTCTCAAGCTCGCATACTCTGTCAAGGATTGCCGATACCTGCTCCTCACTCGACATCTTTGTCTTGTTCTCGAAAATCTTTTCCTTTGAATTCATCTGCATCATGAGTGATCCTACTCTTACCATGAAAAACTCATCCAGATTTGTCTGGTAGATTGATGCAAAAGTCAGTCTCTCTGCAAGCGGTACTCTTGGATTTCCCGCCTCATTTAATACTCGCTCATTGAACTGTAACCATGACAGCTCCCTGTTTGTGTAAACTTCTTCCAGTTTTTTCATCTGCATATATGCTCCTATTCTATATGATATTTTTCCATTCGCGTCTGCGTCTTTTAAGTTCGTTTTATTTTGTGCCCGCTGCATTTCAAGCAGCCTTGCCCGCTCTATCAGTTTATCCTCACGGCGTCTCCTTCTGTCTGCCAGATGAAGCTTTTTTTCCACCCCGACAAGCAGCCCCGCAAGTGCCTTCAAAACTCTTTCCCTATGCAATATTTACCTCTCCGTTGATATCATCTGATAATATTCCAATTCTCGCTATACCGCACAGCACATAATGCTTCTGCAATGTCCGTGCACTCTTAAGTTCATTTTCGATATTTTTGTCTTTTTTGTCAATACATTCATGCAAATTTACAAACATTTCTTCAACGATATCAGCACATCTGAGTGTTTCCTTTGCAGCAAGCTGCATTACCACCTCTTTGACGCATTTTTATATGAATTAAGGCCGTCCACATTGGTAGTTTGTACCTCTTGTGAACAGCCTGTTATCATCGTTGCCATCATTCCTATGACGACCGCTTTCTTTGGTAATTTCTTTTTCAACATAATTAATCTCTCCATTAGCATGATAAATTATTAAAATTAATCAATAACTATTCAACAAGTTAATAGTATCAAGCTAATGTAAAGTCCAAAACGCAGTTATGTAAAATCATGGTAAAAACTTTACATTTCTTTACTCAGCTTTACATAAATTAATTTTGTGTGCATTTTATATATCTTTTAGGCATTTTTAACTATTTCAACAGCAATATCCGGATAATTTGTGATAATTGCATCTGCTTCTGCCTTGACAAGTGCCTTCATCTCATGCTTTTCGTTTACAGTCCATACATGAGCTCTAAGTCCTCTTCCGTGCGCCTTGTCAATGTAGTTTTCATCCTGCATATGGTAGGTTGCCGGATGAAGCGCATCCACATGAAGCTCGCTTGCATACTCTGCCGGATTTACTATAATGTCAGAAAAAAGCAGACCGCACCTCATATCAGGGCAAAGCTTTTTCATGCGCACAATCGACTCGTGATTGAATGACGAGCACCAGATTCTGTCAAGCATATCATACTCTTCCACGAGCGCCAGTACCTTTTTCTCCAGATTTTTGTACTGTACGATACCGTTTTTGAGCTCGATATTTATGGTCATCTCTGTGTTTTTGAGCAGGTCAAACACCTCATCGAGTGTTGGAATGCGAGTCTTCTTGTCATAGGACGGCATGTGCTTTGACACATTGAGGCGCTTTAACTCCTTGAGTGTATAGTCCTTTACAAAGCCTTTCTCTCCACTCACTCTGTCCACGGTCTCGTCATGTATGACCACAAGCTCCCCATCCTTTGTGAGCTGCACATCAAGCTCCACGCCGTCAGCCTTCATCTTTTCTGCCTTCTTGAATGCCTCAAGTGTGTTCTCCGGTGCATATCCGGATGCTCCTCTGTGTGCCCAGACCTTTGTTCCCTCTGTGTTTATCATGCTTTAAGCCTTCTTTCGTTACTTTTTATTTTAGTTATTTTCATGCCTCGGTGCATCATATTTGTCTGCAAGCCTTAAAAATACAAATCCCACTGCAAAGAATATTGCCATAGTTGCAACCGCCACATTTATCGTGCCGCCTGCAAGCTTTACTGACGCGATGACAAGCGAGCCTAAAAATGAAGCTCCCTTTGCAAAAATATCATAGATTCCGAAGTACTCTCCCGAGTTCTCAGGAGGAATAATCTTTGAAAAATATGAGCGTGACAGCGCCTGCAATGAGCCCTGGAAGCATCCCACACCAAATGCCATGATTCCAAAGCCAATCAGATCATGCAGTGTAAGTGCATATAGACAAACTGCAAAATATCCCGCAATGCAGACATACAAAAGTGTTGTAGTTTTGTATGTCTGTGACAGTCTTCCAAAAACAAGTGAACCGATGCATGCCACTATCTGTGTAAAAAGTAAAAACACTACCTGTCCCACTGAATCGAGCTTTAAATCAGTTCCTATGTTTATACAATTATCTATTATAGTTCCTACACCATCTATGTAAAGGAAAAAAGCAACCAAAAACAGTCCTACTTTTTTATCTTTTGTAGCTATTTTTTTGATTGTTCCAAAAATCTGTGCAAATGCGTCAGCTATAAGTCTTAGGACTCCCGGATTTTTCTTTGTTTTGTTTTTCTCTTTGATATTGTCTCTTATAAATGCATCATTTTCAAAATTCTTATGAATATCTTTGTCTGCTGCATCCGATACATAATTCACCTGTTTATAGCTCTTAAACAATGGAATTGTAACAACAAACCACCAGATTCCTGTAACCGCAAAGCCTATTATCATCGATAGGCGGTTTGATATGTATCCAAGCATATCCGGTCCACAGATGTACGCTGCAAGTGAAACAAGAAACGGCACACACGAGCCCAGATATCCCCAGGCATAGCCGTAGGAAGACACCTCGTCCATTCTATCCTTTGTCGTCACATCGACAAGCATCGAGTCATAAAACACCAGCGATGCATTGTAAAATATCTTTGTAAGCACATAGATAACAAGAAACAGCACCCATGTAGGTGTAAAACCGTTAAGTATGCATGCCGACACTCCAACAACTACGGTCGTTGAAAAAATAGCCTTTTTGATGCGCATATGGTCTGCTATCGCACCACAGACAGGCCCGATAAGTGCTGATACAACTGTCATCACAGCTATTGCCATCGCATAATACGCGGTTGCCCTGTCAGATGAAATCTGCCCTGCACCATCTCCAACGGCAAGGCTTTTGTACCATATCGGTATGAGTGCACACGCAAGCAGTGTGTATGCGGAATTTCCCACATCATATAATACCCATGAGAGTTCCTTTGATGAAAGCTTTTTGCTTTTCTTTTGTGTATTGTCCTCTTTTGATTTCATAAATTATACCTTCCCTGTTTTGTATTCCTCAGACTACGATTTTATTTTTTTTATGTAAAAACCGCTACCACCCATTTGCAAAGTTTATGTAAATAATCCGTCCAATATTAAATCAGCGACTCCCTCGCAATCTCCACATAATGCATGGCATTGCGATGATTCTCCTCTATCTCCTCAGCGGTCAGTGCCCTGACCACCTTTGCCGGAGAACCAAATGCGAGGCTTCCGTCAGGAATATCGGTGCCCTGGGTGACAAGAGCGCCCGCACCTATTATGCAGTTTTTACCAATCCTTGCTCCATTTAACACGATGGCACCCATGCCGATGAGTGTATTATCACCTATAGTACACCCGTGAACAATTGCGCTGTGTCCTATTGTCACATTGTCACCGATTCTGACACTGTGGCTTAAGTCCACATGTACCACTGCATTGTCCTGTATATTCGAATTTCTGCCTATTTCTATCGGTTCTGAATCGCCTCTTACAGTTGCATTATACCATACGCTTGCTCCGTCAGCCATTGTCACCTGACCCTTAACAACGGCACCTTCTGCTATATAATATGCCATATCTATCCCTCCATCAATTTCAGATAATCGCCCTTGTCTATATGCATCATAGAAATCTGATTATTATGCCGCCTGAAGCCATAGACACAGTCCACATTTCGGATAAGCGACTGCAGACGTTCATCCGGTACACAGACAATCAGCTGCAAGTCCATCTTCCTTGCATACTTGAGACATACCGCACTTCGCTCCTGATCCATCTTGGAAAATGCCTCATCCAAAAGCACCAGCTTAATCTTTGAATCACGATTGCTCTGCTGCATATAAAGCATCGCAAAGCCCGCAAGAAGCGCAACATATTTAGGGTTCTGTCCCTCTCCGCCCGAATCACGGCCTGCCATGTCATCTACAAAGTTTTCCCTGATGACACGACCGTTTTCGTCCGTTACCTGCTCATACATGCTGAATGACAGATAATTGCGGTAATCCGCATACTGCTCCATTTCCTTGCGCTTCTGCATTCGCAGATGCTCATCCTCATCCCTTGGCGGCATGAACTTGTCTGTCAAAAGTTTAATTTTCTGCTCATATTTCTTATAAAAATCATCCTCACCAAAGCTTATCTGTCCAGCTATTCCGCCATTATCCGGATTTTTACTGTCCAGTTCTTCCGCCATAAGCATATCATAGAACTGACCGTTTTCGTTCTTTGCCGGCTCTATCTTAATCTGATAGGTACTGTCTGAGAAATTAGTCTCCCTGAGAAGCCTGTTTATCTCATAGGCATGGCGCTTTGCAGCCTTAATATCACCGTGGATTGTACCGATGACATTCTCTCTGAGACTTTTATAAATCACCTTGCACTGCTCCTCAAACTCACTCTCATATGCCGGCTCATAATCCTTCTCGTACTTCTCCAGCAGCTCCTCATATGCCTTATTTGACTTCTCGGCTCCGCTGAACTGACCTGACGGAAACTCCTTTATATACCTGTAGCGGGCAGTCTGCAACGTCTCCACACACGACTGCTGCCTGCCACCATTTCCGTCTGCGCCTTGCAGCTCAATAAGCTTCTCACGCTGTTTGCTCTTGACCGATGCTCCTGAGCTATGCTGCAGCATATCCTGTACCTGCTTCTCAAGCTCCTCTCTGGCAACATAGCCCTGTAACATATCATCCAGCTGTGCTCTTCGCTGTTCGTTTGCACCTATGATTTTCTCATGCTGGCTTATCTTTTCATTTATCTGCTGCTGATTCAGTGAAAAAGCACTCTTAAGTGCATCGATGTTTTTCTCAAGAAGCCTCTTTTTCTCCTTTAGCTCCTTATACTGCCCATTCTCCATTGTCCTGATAATCTCTTCGAGCTCATTTTTCTGCGAATTAACTGCTTTAAGCTCATCTGACGCCTCAGAAAGGCCCACAAAATACTCCGGCTCCCCCTTTAAGCACTCAAAATCTCTCTGTGCCTTGAGACTTGAAATAATACCCATAAGCTGTATCCGGTCCTTCTCAAGCCTCTCCACATCTGTCTCATACTCAGCAAGTCTTGCCTTGGATACCCTGCCTCCGATGCAGGCATTTGTAGTATAATCGCGCTTCTTCAGATGTCTGAAAATAAAGTTGCTGTATGAGTAGCAGTCCGGTGTAACTCCATCTCGTACCTGCTCAAGCTCGTCAACACTCCGGCACTTTATAATATGTCCCAGATATCTTTTCAGGCAGACATCTACATACTTTTCCTTTGTATCCACCGCCTCATAGAGCGAACCATCCATGGCCTTTGGTTCACTGTCCATGATAGCCTTGGAATTGATGAGGTCAACATCCTCAAACTGCTTCATGTCCCTGAAAATAACAGCAGCAGTATGCGCATAACGCGGCTCTGTGATAAGTGAGAACTTGAGCCTGCCCATACGTCCTTCTATGGCATTCTTCCATTCCTCGTCCTGTACATCAAACATATCCGCAAATACCTGTACCTTCACAGGCTCGCCAAATCTATCACTTAAGTCTCTCTGCAGCGCAGCTCTTGCCGAACGCAGGCTCTCACTGTACGACTTGCGGTTGTTCTTCATATCATCGACCAGACGTTTTTTCTCTTTAAGCTCTTTTGTTATCTCATTTTTCTGCGAAGTATTGTCCTCGAGCTCATCCTCGATATCCTTCTTTATAGACTCAAGCTTTAGATGAAGCTCCTGACATTTTGCCTCTGTGACATCGCCATCCACAATCTCTTCAATGAGGTTTAAAACTGCATTGCTCACATAATCTGTGATGACCTCATCCTCATCCCAGGCCTTTAGTCCGTTTGTGATTTTAATCCACTGACGGCTGTTGTCGGTAAGCATGAGACTTCTCTTCTCAAGCTCCCTAAGCTGATCCTTTTTGCTTCCTAAGTCGCTCGATTTCAAATCTGCACATACCTGGATATACTCCTGCTGCACATCTGCCTGCTGCCCGGCTATATCCTCTGCTTTTTCTGAAAGCCTGTCCTGTTCTTCTTCGATACGCTTTTTATCATCCTCAGCTGCCTGAATCTTTGCACGCATATCCTCGATATCTATGCACCTGATCATTGTCTCTGCCATGACAATATCGCTTTGGATATTTACCAGTTCCTGCCCTGACTCCTTTATTTCCTTAAGAAGCTCAATACGCTTGCGCATATCCTCTATTTTTTCCCTGATTTGTCTGTATGCATCGAGCTGCTCACTGATAGTCTCTATCGTGCCCGAGTCACTCTTTGGAAACATATAATCACGTATAAACTGGCCTGTTCCATTTGTCATTCTGAGTGCAATAGCACTTTTTTCCATTGTGATAAAACGATTCGGGTCAATATATCCTAAAATCACATCATATAATGTGCCAAGGTATGCCTCCTTCGATGCGTAAATACGGTTTACATCCCCTCTGGCGCGTCTGTCAGCTGACTGTGAGCGAGTATTTACAAGCTTTTTAATATCATTATTTGAATAGCAAAAGCCGTCCGCTGTCACATATGAAGGCTCCGGCATCCTGCCCGAATGACTGAAGTACACAAATCTCTTAATCTCAGAATCGTTTTTTCGTACCTCAAATGCTATTCCTATACATGTAAACGTATGACTGCCTGTATCCTCTATCTCAAGCGCTATGACCGAACAAAAATCACAGTCGCCACGATTTGCGGAGCCATCCTTCTGCTCACCCCTCAAATAGCTCAGAACACTTCTCCTGTTTTTTGCATCATCTGCAGCCTTGTTCAAAAACGTGGGGCTGAAGCTGCCGTAGAGGATTACCTGAATCGCATCCATGACGGTTGATTTTCCCGAGCCACTCTTACCACTGAACAAATTGACATACTCATTAAATTGCAAAACCTTGTGATTTATTCCGCCCCAGTTGTTTAGACACATTCTGGTAAATATCTTCTTAGACTGACTCAATTGGTAACTCCTCCATTTCACTGTCTTTGGCAAATTCATGGGTATGGTTTACAGAACTGCCTTCTGTATTCAATCCGGCAGCTTCAAGTGTTGCAGCCGACTCGTTATCATACTTAATCATCTCCACCTCATCACTGTACATGCGCACAAGCTCATTTATATCCATGGCTGAGCAGAATATATTTACTGTGCCATAAATATAGATTGGTGTGTTGTCCTCCAGGTTTGCAATAGCCCCCGGCAGTTCAATCATCTGATGTGTTTTCATAAGCAAAAGAGCGTCTGACCATTCCTGATTAGTGAGCTTTCTGGTAATCAGATTGGTATTTCTGCCATACTCACGAATCTCCGCCAGATTCGTTGTTGTCGCATTAAGCCCCTCGCCCATGATTTTATCCCTGTATATCATCTTCATTATAATGACAATCCTTGCAGTAAGAAGAGTCATCTTCTCGAGCATGACACCATCACCCGTTATCCTGAAAAGATGCTCCTGCTGGTCATGAACCAGCTCACAGTCAAGCACAGCCAGATAATCAGAGATAAACTCTCTGTTTCTAAGACACACCTGATACCTTGGATTGTCTCTTTGAATCAATGTAACGGGGTCACACTTCATTTGCAAAATACAGGTCTGCCTCAACAGATCCTGAATAGTTTTTCTAATATTTTCTGCCTCATTTGGCGAAACATTCTCCATATATTCAAACATACATTGCTCTCTTTTCTATGCTTCTCGTTTAGAGTCCGATTTGGATATTACAAGCCTTGAGTAGCTTACACCATCACTCTTTGTTATCTCTCCATCCAGACTCACCGTATCCTCACCCATGCGCTCATTGGTCTCCTCCTGCCATAAAAACAGAAGCTTTTCCAGATCCTCCATGGATTCTACAGTTTGTTCATCTGTCACAAACATGCCATCACGCATATTTTTATCTCTGAAGCTTTGAAGCTCCTTTTTGGTATACAATGGCTTTGGCACAAAATCTGCCATATCATCTTCGCCTGCCGAAGCATCGTCAATAACAAACGGAACAAACTCACTTCTTCCCTTCTCTCTTCTTCCCGGAAAACTGTCGTCCGTTACATTGTAAAACTGTCTGGTGAACTTCATTCTGTTTCGAAGAGCCCCAAGTATCTCATCTGTTTTATCACTCTTATCTATCAGGTTAATGAGCTTTACTATATTATCCTCGTCATCTGCGCCTTCCTGCAGGATATAGTGTATCCTTGCAAGCGCCCTCTTTGCAAAAATCGTCTTCTGCTCAATAAGCTTGTTGTACTTTCTCTCAATCAGGTCAAACTCATGCTCCACCTTATAAACAAGCTCACTTGCCTTATCACAGTACTCCACGCTGTACTCATAGCGTTTTCTCTCAAACGTACCGGGTGTAGTCTGCGAAAGAATTCCCTCAAGCTCAGCCCTCCTATCATCGTTCTGATTAAGGATTTTACTTATAAGCTCCTTTACAGCCTCCTTGTAACGATAAAAGCTATCCGTGGTTGTAAGGATGGCATAACGTCTGCTATCACTGTTATTAATTTCCTTAATCAGCACCTTCTGTATACCTATAAAATCCTTCATACGTGACAGCTCATCAAAATATGCCCTCATACCATCCTGCATATTTGATAAAAGCTGACCAAGATTTTTTGACGTATACAACGCATTTTTCAGAATATCATTATTTTTTTCCGGATCTGAAAAGTATGTAAAAAGCGCACTGTAAACAGCCAAAATGCTCTCGCGCTCCCTGCTGTCATCATCCACAAGCAGCTTTTTAAACAGCTCAGCATACATCTGGCTGTACTGAGGAAATGCAATCACATATGTGTTGAGCTTTTCATCAAAATCACTCCTGATCCAGCCCCAGTTTATAAGCCTGCCCAATATAGCTGATGGAGTCAGGGTGTATGCGAAACTGGCCTGGTCATATATAACATCAATTTCGGAATCAGGATTATAATCATCATGATTATCCATGCTGCCACTATCTTTATCACTCTCATCTTCATTATAATCAGTCTGCCATACAATGCCTGTTTTTGATATGGTATCCGCTATGATTATCTGACACTCCTCACGTGTCAGTCCCAGTGATGCATAGACCTCGTTATTCTCCTCATATAACGCAACAACTATCTGCATGTATGCATCCATATTTTTCGTGCGGAATAAGCTATAAAATTCTTTTGGTATTCTATCTTTTAATGTCATACTCATATAATAACATATCCCCACGTTTTTCGCCATATACATGGAAATAAACGTGGGGATATTAATATTGCTGCTTCACACCTCAGTCTTAACAGTAACATCCGGTTACCATCAAATCACTCCTGATTGTGACCATCAATAATTCTATTCAATATAATATACTTACTGCTCAGCAACTCTCAGATGACGGATAAGCTCATTTAAGCTCTCTGCCTCACTGCTCATCTCCTGACTTGCAGCTGCGCACTCCTGTGAAGAAGCTGAGTTAGTCTGAACTACATCATTAATCTGCTCTACACCATTATTAATCTGCTTGATAGCATCTGTCTGTGTCTCAAGTGTCTCTGCGATTCCATTAACCTCATCTGTGATAGTCTTGGAATTCAATGATAATTTGACAATATTCGTCATTTTTGACATATCGCCTGATTTTAGAAACGATTTATAGTCAAATACACTAATTTGCCACTTACTACACCTCAAAATCCATACATGCCCTATTTGAAGTAAACGGTCTCACCTTGGTATCCGCCACTGCAACATGCTTAGGATTCTTTGCATACGCTGCAAGTGCATCAGCATCCTCAAATGTAGTATCAAGCATCACATCTACTGTAGATGTCGGAAGATAATCTGTGCGTACTGAAATGTCGATCATTCCCGGAATCTGTCCCTTAAGTCCTTCTAAGCCTTCCTTTATGCCAGCGCGTATTTCAGTCTTCTGTGCCTCTGTGTACTCATCCTTGAGTGTCCATAAAATAATGTGTTTAACCATTGTGTGCCTCCTAAGTTTATCCAAGTTTAAATTTGATAGTAACTATAGGTCTCACCCGCTTTTTTGTTCTCTGCGGTTCTGAATAGTTACGTTTTTAAATTTACCATTAGATTAAATTGAATTTACATATTTAGATTAGTATAGCATTAATATTATGAAATGTCACTTCCTATTTGATTGATTAAAATGCCCCCAAAATGTTTGATTAGGCTATTTGACTTGATTATTTCACTTGCTTCTTTGCGACTATATAATTCAAAATAGAGCCATTTTAGAACCATTAATTCTTATACCTTAGTTCAGTAAGTTAAAAATCATCAAAAAAGGCTTCCCGAGATTTCTCGGGAAGCCTTGATATTACTATATTTGTTATCAGAAAGTAGTTCTGCACGCATAGCTCACAAAACAACTTTCTCACTAAATTCGCACTTATGCACTCATTAAGTGTAC
>OHOR01000467.1_pt1 | contig 18133 bp, 10 predicted proteins | sample 1569911 | NCBI WGS metagenome assembly OHOR01 (sample SAMEA3879517, study PRJEB24766) | human gut metagenome | biome: human-associated habitat; feature: feces | place: USA | collected 1985/1987
CCGCCCTGCGGCGGCACGTTGCTGACAGTACCCTCCAAGATCTTCAGCAGTGCCTGCTGTACGCCCTCGCCGCCCACATCGCGGGTGATGGAGGGGTTCTCGCTCTTGCGGGTGATCTTGTCGATCTCATCAATGAAAATAATACCTTTCTCCGCTTTCTCTACATCGTTACCGGCGGCTGCCAGCAGCTTGGATACTACGCTCTCGATATCATCACCGATATATCCGGCCTCCGTCAGTGACGTAGCATCGGCAATTGCCAGAGGCACATCCAGCAGTTTCGCCAGTGTTTTAACTAAATAAGTCTTACCGGAACCGGTGGGACCGATCATAAGGATATTGGACTTCTCGATCTCGATCTCATCCATGGTATCAGTCGCAACTCGCTTATAATGGTTGTATACTGCGACAGAGATAACCTTCTTGGCTTTTTCCTGTCCTACCACATATTCATCCAGGCTTGCCTTGATCTTATGTGGTGCCGGAATATCCTTGATGTTGAATACCGGCTTGGGACCTTCGGCTTTCTTTTTCTTCTTGAGTTTCTGCTTGTTGGGGATGCCGCCGTCTCCCTGGAGGTCTGCCAGATTCACAAAGCTGATATTTGGGAATCCGTTCTGTCCGCCAAACTGGTTCAGATCGCTCGGATTATTCAACATGCCCTGGTAGTCGAACTGGCTCACAGTCTCCATGGTCTTGTGCATGCAGTCATCGCAAATGCAGATATGATTAGGCAGCTTGAACATTCTGCCGGCTTTGCTCTCCGGTCTGCGGCAGATGAAGCAGACATCCTCGTACTCGCTGCTGTCCTTTTTGTCCTCTGTCTTTTTCTCAGCGGAATTTTCACCCGCAGTATCCGCTACCTGTGTGTTCTCGCTATTTTTTTCGTTATCTTTTTTTTCGTTCAGAGTGGTCTCTGTTTTCTCTTCCTCAGGAATCACTTCTCTATAATCATCATTGTAATTATCTGTCATGTTATTCTCCTCTTTGTCTATTGCGCAGTGCTTATCTCGGTATCACTTCGTGCTACCTCGATATCCGGGCTTCGCCCTACACGTATCGTGTCTTACGTAATCCCGCCTGCAAGCAGTCGGTTTTCGTAATCCACGATCCTTGCACTGCTCATGCCTACGCTTATTATATCTAATTCGAATGACTGCTACAAGTGAAGTTTTTCTAAACAAAATCCCCGGGAGATTCAGACGATCTTCCGGGGGTTTTCTGTCTTTCCAATATTCGGTATTGGGAACCGCTATATTTATTTTTTATCTGCAGGTCTGCTGCCCAGTGTCAGATTCAGTTCGATAGATACATATTCACCGTTCTGAGGTCTCTGTACCGTTATGGTTGCGGAATCACCGGCTGCATAGTACTGTAACATCTTCTGAAGATCAGAGTAGGACGAGATGCTGCTGCCGTCGAATTTGGTAATGATATCACCTTTCATGATACCGGCATTCGCTGCTGCACTGCCTTCCTCTACGGATACTACATAGATACCTTCCGGCATGTTGTACATCTGAGAGATCTGGGAAGTTACTTCCTGCAGAGAGATAGCGATGTAACCGACTTCATCCTCAGCTACTTTGGTTCTGGTCTGACGCTCCATCAGATCTGCAATGATGGGACTTGCAGAAGTGATAGGGATTGCATAGCCCATACCTTCTACGGCAGTACCACCGATCTTGTTGGAGTTGATACCGATGACCTCACCGTTCATGTTCAACAGTGCACCGCCGGAATTACCGGGGTTGATGGCTGCGTTGGTCTGGATGAAAGTACCGGTAGCACCGTTCTCCAGAGTGATCTCACGATTCAGGGCACTTACGATACCGTTAGTAACGGACTGGCCATATCCAAGAGCATTACCGATAGCAATCACCGGCTCACCAAGCTTCAGGTCATCACTGCTGCCCAAAGTAGCAACGGTAATGGCATTCTTGGTATCATCGCTCAGATCATTTAAAGATACTGCGATCACTGCCAGATCCATATCGGAATCCAGTCCTTTGACCTGTGCCTGTGCTTCACTGCCGTCGATAAAAGTAACGTTCAGCGTATCTGCGCTCTCTACTACGTGGTTGTTAGATACGATCAGCAGTTCATCATCCGTCTTGCCTACAATGATACCGGAACCGCTGGCTGCTTCTTCCTGTGTATACTGCTGTCCGAAGACATTTGCTGTCTCAGTAAAGTTATTCACAATCGATACCATAGCAGGCATAACCTTCTCCACCACATCAGATACATCAGACTCTACATAAGTAACGTTGGTCGCAAGCTGCGGTGTACTCTGGCTGCTCTCTGTTGCAGCTTCGGAAGTGACCTCATCTACCACTGCGGTATCCGCACCGGTCTTAAGCATCCCGGTGCCCTGCTGTACTGCATAGAACCCGATGCCGGCAAACAGTCCGAAGAAAAGTCCAAGACTGACACTTACCATAGCTTTTCGGAAATAACCACCATGCTTTTTGGGGTTCTTAGGTTCTGTATTGCTACCGGTGCTTCCGCCCATCTGGTATGTGGTGTAACCGTTTGCACTTCCCGCAGCGCTTACTCCGCTGAATGTACCGGTTGTATTTTCATCTCCGGTTTCGTAACCGGAAAAATTATCATTCTCGTACATAATGCTTCCTCCTATTCTATCTGTAAGTGAGAAATTTTTTACTATTTCCATTTCTTCCTCTCACCTTATGAACATAGTATATCCATCAAATGTGACCGAATTGTGATAACTTTCTGAAGCAATTATGAAAGATCAAAAAAACCGAAGAAGTTTTCACCTCTCCGGATTTTTCTTGTTATTCAACCGTAACGGATTTTGCCAGGTTTCTCGGCTTATCCACATCACAGCCACGTCCCACTGCCACATAGTAAGCAAACAGCTGCAACGGAATGATTGCCAGGGAATTGGTAAAGTACGGATTCGTCTCGGGAATGTATACCACATAATCCGCTGCCTTCTCGATGGCTTTGTTGCCCTCGATGGTAACCGCCATGACAAAAGCGCCTCTTGCCTTTACCTCTACCATATTACTGATGGTCTTCTGGAACAGAGCCGGCTGGGTTGCCAAAGCCACTACCAGGGTGCCATCTTCGATCAGGGAAATGGTGCCATGCTTCAGTTCTCCGGCTGCATAAGCCTCGGAATGAATATAGGAGATCTCTTTTAACTTCAGGGATCCCTCCAGGGAAATCGCATAGTCGATACCACGTCCGATGAAGAAGATATCTCTCGCTCCCACATAACGGTTGGCGAAATGCTGGATCTTCTGCTTCTGGCCCAGAAGCAGCTCGATCTGATCCGGCAGGCATCTTAAATCTGTCAGCATACTCTGGAACTTCTCCTGGTCAATGGTTCCACGCACCTTGGCGAACTTCATAGCCAGCATGTAAAGTGCGGTCAGCTGTGCACTGTAAGCCTTGGTCGTTGCAACGGCGATCTCGGGACCTGCCCAGGTGTACATAACACTGTCCGCTTCTCTGGCGATGGAGCTGCCGACGACATTGACAATACCCAGTACCTTGAAGCCCTTTGCCTTGGATTCCCGCAGAGCTGCCAGCGTATCCGCAGTCTCACCGGACTGGCTGATGACGATGACCATATTGCCCTTCTGCAGGATGGGATCACGATAACGGAATTCGCTGGCTACATCCACCTCTACCGGGATTCTTGCCAGACCTTCAATGACATATTTTGCGGTAACACCGGTGTGATATGCGGAACCGCAGGCCACGATATGGATCTTTGTGATCTCCTGAATCTCCTCATCGCTCATATTCAGTTCTTCGATGACGATATCATTATCCTTGATACGGGGAGAAATGGTATCGTTGATCGTCTTCGGCTGTTCGTAGATCTCTTTCAGCATGAAATGCTCATAGCCGCCCTTTTCCGCAGCATTGGCATCCCAGTCGATGGTCACGGGGGTTTTCGTGATCTCTTCTTCGTCCACTGAGAAGAATCTAAGACCGTCTTCCTTCAGTTCCACCACTTCCTGATTATCTACATAATATACGGTTCTGGTATATTTCAGAATTGCGGGAACGTCAGATGCGATAAAGCTGCCGCTCTCACTCTTGCCTACGATCAGAGGACTGTCTTTGCGGGCAGCGAAGATCTTATCCGGCTGATCGGCAAACATGATACCCAGCGCATAGGAGCCCTCTACACGATGCAATACCTTAGTGATCGCTTCCAGGGGATTTCCCTTATAATAGTAGTCTAACAGATGCGCCAGTACCTCGGTATCGGTCTCAGAGATGAACTGATACCCCTTATCCTGCATCTTTTTCTTCAGTGGAATATAGTTCTCAATGATTCCGTTATGTACTACAGCAATGGTACCGGCGTTATTCATATGGGGATGGGAATTGATATCACTGGGAGCACCGTGGGTTGCCCAACGGGTATGCCCGATACCGGAGGTTCCCTTCATAGACTCGCCTCCGTGTGTCAGGTTTTCCAGAACCTTAAGTCTCCCGACAGCCTTTTTGGTGTTGATCTTCTCACCATCAAAAATAGCCATACCCGCGGAATCATATCCACGGTATTCCAGTTTGGACAGACCGTCTAAAATGATCGGTGCTGCCTGTTCTGTTCCAATATATCCTACGATACCACACATAGTCATACATCCTTTCTGTTCTGTTTCCAGTATTCTTTGTTGGAAGTAAAAGCAAGGACCCATTTTCCGGGGAGCCTGCGATAGTTCTTACCTAATAGATAACCTGCATATTTACAGGCACATTGTATATAAAAATGGGGCAACTTGCCGGACATATGATTTTTCCGCAAATATGCTGTCACATCTTTCACCATTCGTTTTCCCTCGGACTCCGAAGGATATGCTGCGAAGACTTCCGGATGTTCTGCCTGGGATACCCCCAGGTCAAAATTCCTTTGGAACTGCTGTACATTGGTATAATTATGGGAATGAATCACCCGGGCATCCGCCGCATAAGCGATCGCATACCCCGCTTCCACCGCTTTCGCCGCATAGATCATATCTTCATTAAATATGGTATGTTTTACGAATCCACCCAGTTCCTCATAAATCTCCCGTCGATATGCCGCACACACATTGGAGCAGAAAAATGTCTTGATCCCCAATGTCTTAAGATCTTCTGCGGATTTGATCCGTGACTGTGCCGGATAATTAAATTCCCTGGTATAACATTCCACCGGTGCACAATCTTCTCTCGGCAGCTGTCTTGCATAGGATACCGCCACCTGATCCCGCAGCGGTTCCGTCAGTTGTTCGATCAGATTGTCATCTGCCGGCATGGCATCCTGGGTCATCATGACAAAAATATCTGCGGAAGATTTTTTCACACCCATGCGTCTGGTGCCGCCATGATCAAATTCTCTTTTGGAGACATGATATACCTTAATGTTCTGATATTTCTCCAGAAATCTGGTTCCATAGATCAGCTGCTCAAAATATTTTTCTCCGGTGTTCAGCAGGATAACTTCATGTACCGGCACGCTCTGGCTGTCAAGCTTATCTAATAATGTAAATAGTTCTTTCCCCGGTTTATACAGGGGAATGATCACATCGATCTCCATTGCAGAGCGCTCCTTACTTTCTCAATCTCTGGTCTATTATACTTTATCCCCGTCTGTTACACAAGACTTTTTCATATGACACGAGGGAGCTCCGGTGCTCTCCGGAAGACTCCCTCGTCAATTCGTTTTCTTATTTATTCAGATAAGGTGCCGTATCGGACGCAATCTTTCTACTGTATTCCTTTACACTGTCGGTTACGGTGTAGTTCGCATCATCAAACAGGAACTGATGCAGCCATACAACATTGCTCTCCAGATCCAAAGGTACTACACTGCTTCCCTTTGCACCGATGTTACCGGTGGCACGCATGGTCTCTTCAGGGAAACCTCCCTCGTCCACAATACGATATTTTGTGATGTTAGCCAGCAGATCCAGAATATCCTTGGAATCCAAGCTGGTGTAAACATCATCGATGGCACTGTTAAATACCTTGGACAGAGTATCGTAATCGGCCTTCTTCGCCTGATCTTCAATCGCCTGGATCACTTCACGCTGACGTGCGGCACGCTTGAAATCATTACCTGCGGTATAACGGATACGGCAGTAAGCCGTCGCCTGCAGACCGTTTAGCAGCTGTACTCCGGTCTCTGTTACCGGTGTGTAGTCACATTTTAAGACCTCTGCAATACCGATCTGGTAGTTATTGATATGCTTGATCTCCTCGGAGTCCACATCGATATAGACACCGCCCAGACCGTCAATCACTTCACTCAGTCCCTTATAGCCTACGGTTACAAAGTTCGTAATATCCATATCCAGATTCATGTTTAACATCTTAACTGCCTGCTCCGCTCCGCCATAGGAATAAGCCGCGTTACACTTCTGATAGGAGTCCGTGCCGATGTTCAGATACGTATCACGATATACACTGACCAGTTTGATATCGCCGGTATCCATATTGATGCTGGCGATCATAATACTGTCGCTTCGGCTGCCCTTGTACAGCTGGCTGTCCTTCGTTGCATCCACACCGAACAGTGCAATGTTCATATACCCCTTCATTGCTTCGTCCTGTTGTACTTCTTCCGGAATCCGAAGCTCTTCCGTCTCTAATACCGTTACCTTGGGGCCTTCATTATTTGTGTGGGTCATTACCAGATACAATACTGCTACCATGATCAGGATAACCGCAATCTCTACACCGAAGATGATAACCTTTCTTCTCTTCTTGGCAGCACGCTGCTTGGCAGATACTCTCCTCTGTCCGTTACTGTTGCCGGCAGGTCTCGATCCGGCAGGTCGCTGTCCCGCAGGTCTCTGTCCATTTCCGGAAGGTCTTCTTCCGCTTCCGGCTGGTCTCTGACCATTGCCGCCATTGTAGTTAGAATTTGTTGCCATCTTGTCTTCTCCTTGTGTTAATAAGCATTTTTATTGATGAATCCTGTGAAAAATGTCATAAGAATGATCTTAATGTCAAACCCGAGGGTCCAGTTCTCAATGTAATAAATATCATACTCGATCCGCTTCTTGATGGAAGAATCACCACGCAGGCCGTTGACCTGTGCCCATCCCGTGAGGCCCGGCCTCACCTGATGTTTTACCATATATCTCGGGATCTCTTCCTTGAACTTTTCCACGAACTGAGGGCGCTCCGGTCTCGGTCCCACCAGGCTCATATCTCCTTTCAGGATGTTGAACAGCTGCGGAAGTTCATCAATGCTGGTTCGTCTTAAGATCTTGCCGATTCCGGTGACTCTGGGATCGTTTCGCACCGTCCAGCCCTTTTTCTCCTCCGCTGCAGTCTGCATTGCCATACTGCGGAATTTGTACATATAAAATGATTTATTATGAAGTCCTACCCGTTCCTGCTTGAAGATCACAGGTCCCGGACTGGAACATTTTACCAGAATTGCCGACAACAGCATGATCGGTGACGTAATGATGATGCCGAACAGGGAACCGACAATATCCATGGCTCTCTTGATCATCATATTTCCGGTGTTGGTCAGCGGCACATACCGAATATTGATCACCGGAAGTCCCATGAGATCCTCCGTGTAAGGTCTGCTGGGGATCAGACTGCTGTAGTCGGGGATGAATTTCGTATGCACGCCGGATTTCTCACAGATATCCACAACACCTTCCAGATAATCATAATCTTTCAGAGAAAGCGTGATCGCGATCTCGTCCAGCTTGTTCTCCGGAAGAATATACTCCAGATTCCCCAACGTTCCCAGGACTTTCACTCCCTTATAGGTAGTCCCTCCCGGAATGTGTTCATCCAGAATACCGCATACAACATATCCCCACTGGGGATTGCTTAAGATTCTGTCAATATACTCTTCTGCCGCTCTGGAATATCCCACCAGCAAAATATGCTTCAGATTGTATCCCCTTTTCCGGAGTGTCCGCAACGCTTTTCTCATTATGATGCGGGATACCGAAGTCAGAAATACATTCAGCACATAAAAAATTGCCATGACGGATCGCGAAAAGTTGATCTCACGGATGATCATATACAGAATAATGATCAATGCCGCCAGGCCGATGGTATTTGCCTGCAGAATGCTGTAAATCTCATGTCTGCGGCGGACGGTTCGCTTCGGGGAATACACGCTGCACCGGTAATATAGAAACATATAACCGGGTACAATAAAAGGAAGCAGCTTATAATACTCCTGCACAGGCAGAACACCGATTCCGGGACCGTCGTTCAATATATAAAATTTGATATAATAGGCAAGGACAAAGGATATGGCTGTGATCAGCGCATCCATTATCACAAGAAGCCTGTTAAAGACTTTCTGGTTGTCTTTTATCATATGGGTCACCCAATCTGTAAGTCTGAAAAGCTTCTTTTTAACGATTTCATTCTACAATAACGGTGTTTTTTTCTCAACTTAAGAATTTATGAAGCCATTTCTTAAGATTTCATAAGAATTCGAAACACATTGCAATACAGCTGCCACTGGATCTTCACATAATTCCCCAGATGATGCCACCGGAAGGGAACTTTGTGCTGTCTTCCCTTGGTTCCTACAGATCTTTTCAGGCCAGCTGCCAGTCCTTTCAGATATAGTTTTCCCATTCTTTTCTTACAAAAAAACAAAAACTTTATGCCAAATCCAAGCAAAAAAAACGGCAGGTTCAGAATACACTGCAAAAGCGGCATATTCTTGCCGATCACATAAATACTGTTGGCAGACGCAAGTAACGTTTTCCGGGGATTGTATCTGGATCCCGTGGAAGCACTGCCATAATGCAGCACAGCCGCCTTCGGTTCATACCGGTTCTCATAGCCGTAGATCCGGGCACGGTAGCCGATATCCAGATCTTCCAGATAGGCAAAATGTTCTTCATCAAAATAACCGATCTCTTCAAATACGGATCGTCTGTAGATTGCGGCACCGCCACAGGCGGAAAACACCGGGACAGACTTATCATAATCCGCCGCCGGTCGTCCCTTCCCCCGGGAATAGGCCCATCCCAGCACGCAGTAACGGTCTCCGGCATCATCAATGAGCTCCGGTCTGTCCCACATCAGCATCTTCGCACTGACGGAAAATATCTTTTCATTTTCGCGGATGGCATCATATAAGCCTCTTACAAAACCGGCTTCTGCCTTTGTATCATTGTTCAGAAGGATCACATATGGTGTCTTCGCTTCCCGGATCCCCAGATTCACTGCATGACAGAATCCGGTGTTTTCCGGTAAAGATATCAGGCGCACACCTTCCCCACACCATTCCTTTTGCAGATATTCCACGCTGCCGTCCACGGAAGCATTATCGATGATCAGCACTTCATATCCGGGGGCATTTTGCTGCTCTCTGCACAGAGAAGTCATGCACTCTGCCAGATATTTCATTCCGTTGTAATTTGGTATAACAACCGTTATTTCACTCATAATGGTTTAAACTCCTCCGGATATTCCGGCAGATAGAGTAATCTTCCTCTTTGCCGTAACGCTTCGGACAATCGCAGACTTAAGGTTCGGATGTCCACTCCTGACGGCAGTACAGTTACATCGAATACCGGTTGCTCTCCCGGGTGTCTTCGTATCTCAGTATACGGAACTCCCACAATTTTCTCGAATACTTCCTGGCAGGAAGGCTGAATACGAATACAGCGAAGATCCAGCGCCTGCGCATCTTGGGACAATTCCGCTCTGTGAAGATATCCTCCGAATCCCTGCGGCAACCCCTCGTAGAACACCTTTCCCTCCGCAGTCATTCTGCCGCCGATGATCTTGCCAGTCTTCCCGGACAATACTCTGCCTCCCACGGCTGCCACATCCGGGCGGTTCTGTAATACATCGGTATACTGTAAACGATAAAATCCCACATGCCTGGTCTCACAGGCAGTCGCAGGGATCCCCCGCAGTGCGGCATGATCCCGCAGAGCCCGAAGTCCCGCCTCGTAAGCGTATTTTTTGCTGTGGGGATTGGCTGCCGTGGATGCCTCGTGGCATCTCCAGTGATACAACACTTTGGGGATATGAAGAATGCTCTTCTCCCCGGCCTGCCCGTCCGTCGTCAGCACTTCTGCCACAGCCCGTAACACCAAGTCATAGTCCTGGGCGCCGTCACATTCCGGTCGGAATCGCAGCCTCTTCATCAGTTCCGCATCCATGACCAGGAAATGGCAGATATAGTTATTACTTAAAATTAAATCGTAATTAAAGTTTTCTTTATGATTTGGATCATAGTATCTGGTCTCTTCTCCATCGCACTTATCCTCATCCGAATAAGCGAAGGCGACTTTGACACCTCTGTCATATGCTTTGATGATCGCATCAGCCATTTCGTACAACGCATCCGGTGTCAATACATCATCATGATCCAGCAGACCGATATACTCTCCCTTCGCATAGGGAAGCGCCTGATTGGTATTAGCAGCGATTCCCGCATTTTCTTTCAGATGCACATAGTGGAGCCTGGGATCTGCTGCGACAGGTTCTGTCTCGCCATCCGTCGGCTGCTCCTTCAGGAATCCCTGCTGCTTCAGTACCTCCTCCACACTGTGATCCTCCGTGGCATCTGCCAGGATCAGTTCCCAATGGGGATAGCTCTGTTGCATAACACTTGTTATCATTCTGTTCAGATATGCTTCCGGCGTTCGATATAATGGTACCACAATACTGAACGTAATCGGCTTCTCCCATTTTCTATCACTCTGCCTTACCAGCTCTGCTTCCGAACAGGGCACAAAAAAATAGCGGTCTGTCTCTGTCAGGCGCTCCCTCACAGAGATCCAGGTTTCCCTCAGGCCGTTACGTTGCAGATAATATAGAGTTTTCTTAAGGTTTGCCTTGTTTAGCTTTGCCACAGATACCTCCAGCTTTTCATAAAAGAGCAAACCGCCCTGCACGGGCGATTCGCTCTTTTGAAGACTAATATGATTTATGGAGCACTGCCTTACAGTACTGCCTTTACATCCTCGGTCAGCTTCTCTACCTTAGCCTTTGCATCCTCTAAGCTGGTTCCCTTGACACCCATGTAGAACTTGATCTTGGGCTCGGTTCCGGAAGGACGTGCACAGCACCATGCATTGTCAGGAAGCTCGAAGTACAGAACATTGGACTTGGGAAGTCCTGTGGTGGTCTTCTCTCCGGTCTCCATGTCGATGATAACATCGTTCTGGTAATCACGGAACTTCTCTACCTTCAGATCTCCGAATGCCTTAGGAGGATTCTTACGAAGCTTCTCCATGATCTCGGCGATCTGTCTTGCGCCATCGATACCCTTCATGGTGATGGTATACTGGGTCTCCTTGAAGTAACCGTACTTCTCATACATGGATACCATCATATCCCACAGAGTCATGTTGTGCTTCTTGCAGTAAGCTGCTACTTCGCACAGACACATCACTGCTACGATCGCATCCTTATCTCTTGCGTGGGTACCTGCCAGGCAGCCGTAGCTCTCTTCCAGACCAAATACGTAGTTGTTGCTGCCGGTCTGCTCGAAGAGCTTGATCTGCTCGCCAATGAACTTGAAGCCGGTCAGTACCTCGATCAGCTTTACGCCGTAAGCCTGCGTAATAGGTTTGGTCATGTTGGTGGTAACGATAGTAGTTACCAGTGCGGGATTCTCGGGCATGGTACCGGTCGCAGTCTTCTCTCTTAAGATATATTCTGCGATCAGCATGCCGGACATATTACCGGTAAATGCCACATACTCGCCGGTCTTGGTATCTTTTGCATACACACCCAGACGGTCTGCATCGGGATCGGTTGCCAGAACGATATCCGCATCCTTCTCCTTCGCCAGACGAAGCGCATAGGTAAATGCCTTGGGATCCTCGGGATTCGGGTAATCCAGTGTGGTAAAGTTCGGGTCCGGATTCTCCTGCTCGGGAACCACATAGACATGCTTGAATCCCAGCTCAGACAGGATACGTCTTACCGGCTTGTTACCGGTACCGCATAACGGAGTATATACGATCTTGATGTCATCTGCCATTTCCTTGATAACATCGGGATGAATGATCTGCTTCTTCAGCTCTGCCATGTACTTGTCATCGATCTCTTTGCCGATCACTTCATAGAGTCCTGCTGCCACAGCATCCTCTCTGCTCATGGTCTTCACGGTATGATAATCCTTGATGGACTGTACTTCGGTAATGATGTCCTTATCGATAGGAGCGGTTACCTGTGCGCCGTCCTCCCAGTATACCTTATAGCCATTGTACTCAGGAGGGTTGTGGCTGGCGGTAACTACAATACCTGCAGTACATCCTAACGTCCGAAGGGCAAAGGACAGCTCCGGGGTAGGTCTTAAAGATTCAAAAATGTATGCCTTGATGCCGTTGGCTGCCAGACATCTTGCTGCCTCATCGGAAAACTCGGGAGACATGCGGCGGGAGTCGAATGCGATTGCCACACCCTTACTCTGTGTACCGCGCTTGATAATATAATTGGCAAGACCCTGAGTTGCCTTACGAACGGTATATACGTTCATACGGTTGGTTCCTGCACCGATCACACCACGTAAGCCGCCGGTACCGAATTCCAGTTCCTTGTAAAAACGATCTTCCACTTCTGCTTCATTATTGCGGATTGCCAGAAGTTCCTCCTTGGTCTTCTGGTCAAAATAATCATCTTTTAACCAGAAATTCAGTTCGTCCATATAACTCATTTTCCTATCCTCCTGTTTTATCGCTATCTTTCAATATCTTCAGTAAACGCTCTCCGGTGATATTTTACCATAGATTCCCTCTACTGAAAAGAATTATTTAACGTCCGCTAACTGCCGGATCCTTCAGTGCATAATCGCTGCGATCCAGAGAGAAATTCGGATTGTAATAGGGATCTCCCGCCTCCAGTTCAGCCTTCCATTTTTCACGGAAATGCTCGGATTCTCTGTTGTAGCGCTCTGCCTTTTCTCCCTTATCGTCCAGTCCTCTGGAGATGGATTCGTAATGATACAGCTCCGCAAAAGGAGTCCACACATTCAGAAGTCCCAGTTTACGTAATTTCAGACAGAAATCCACATCATTTAAAGAGATCACAAAGCTCTCATCCAGACCGCCCACCTGCTCATACAGGCTCTTTTTCACCAACAGACAGGCACCGGTCACCGCTGTAACGTTCTGGGTATAACACAGACGTCCCATGTAGCCTAAGTTCTGTACCGGGATGCGATAATGGGTATGTCCTGCCGTGCGGTGTGCTCCCAGTCCGATGACCACGCCGGCATGCTGGATCGTCTTGTCCGCATAATACAGTTTGGCGCCTACGGCACCCACATCCTCTCTCTGGGCATACATCAGCATCTCTTCCATCCAGTTGGCTGTGATAACCTCCGTATCATTGTTCAGCAGTAAAATATACTCCCCGGAAGCATAAGACGCTCCCAGATCATTGACCGCAGAATAATTAAAGTCACCATGATATGTCACAATGGAAATCCGTCCGTCCCCGCTGTGCAGGATACCGCCGTCATGGCCGCAGACTGTATGCAGCTTGCATCTTTCTTCATAAGAATCATCGCCGGACAATCCCAGCAGTTGGGAATAATAGTCCTTGATCTCCGGTGTGGTACTGTTATTTTCCACGACAATGATCTCGTAATTGCTCCAGGTGCTGTTCTTTTGGATCGAGGTAATACAACGCTTCAGATCCTCAACGTGATCCTTATTGGCGATCACGATGGAGATCTTCGGATCTCCCAGGATCTGATACCGGATTCGGAAGATCGTGGCGCAGGCTCTGGTACTGGTGATCTGAAAATGCTTGAAACCATGCTTTTTCAGATGATCTGCCACAGCTCCCTTTGCCGCCTCAATGGCATAAGGCTTCGCGTCAATGCTGGCTGCGGTACTGCCCTCATGGCTTCTCCAGTAGTACATCAGTCTGGGAACATGAACGATCTTTTCCGCTCTGTCGGTCAGACGCAGGATCATATCGTGATCCTGGGCACCGTCAAATGCGGTGCGGAACAGTTCCTCTCCCTCTAACAGTTTTCGGGAAAAAACGCTGAAATGGCAGATATAATTATTCGCCCGCAGATTGTCCGGTGCATAGTCCGGCTTAAAATGCATGGTCAGCATTTTATTAATATCATTTTCCTTGAACGTGGTCTCATCACAATAGAGATAATCCGCACCCCGCTCATTGATCTCCTTCACATACGCATACAGTACGGAAGGATGCAAAATATCATCCTGGTCAAACAGACCGATATAATCTCCGGTAGCCAGCTTGTAACATTCGTTGGTGTTATAGGAGATACCGCCGTTATGATCCAGGTGCTTATAGACGATACGACCATTCGCCTTCGCCGCGTACTCCCTGCAGAGTTCCTCGATATAGGAGTGCTCCGCGTCGGAACCGTCCGCCAGACACAGTTCCCAGTTGGGATACGTCTGATTCATGACGCAGTCCAGCATCTGGATCTGGAATTCTCTTTTATTGTTCCACAGGGGAACGAGAATACTGATCTTCGGCATATAAGGGAATATCGTCTCTTCTTCCTTTTTCCGCTGCTCCGCATCAGGAAAGCTTCCGGTTCCGTAGGACTCCATCAGGCTCTTCTGGCGACTCTTGTTGCGGATCTTACGCAGGATATCCTTCGGTCCGCCGCAATGGGACAAGCGATCCCTCTGCCTCTGTGCGAAATGGATCAGACTTCTCGCCGGACCCGTGGCTTTCCAGAATTTATTCTTTTTGATCCGGTCCAGTTTGAACTGCAGGTCCTCTTTTTCCGATTCCAGCACTACGATCTTGTCTGCCAGATCCGCACATTTTTCGTGCTCCCTCTCGTAGGCTTCTTGATAATTGATCTCAGACATGTTTTTCCTCCGTCAAATATTTTCCCGTTGTATTCCACAGTTTCAGCTTACTGATCCGATGGACCGCAAGAACGGCGATTCCATAATTCCCCGGAGGCAGCTGCCCTGTTTTCCGTTTCACACAGAAACCTCCCAGCGCCACATTTTTCTGGTCCGGAAGATTCTCCTCCAGTTCCTGCCGATATGCAGGTAAAATCTTCATGGACCATACCTTCCGGTCCGCCTCCCGCTGTCCCTGCGTATCTTCGGGAAGCAATACTAAAAGTTTATCATAACATGCGTTATCATCTCCCAGGATCACACTGTATCCCTGGATCCGCTCCGGCCCTGCAGTCTCCACCCGTGCCATCAGGCAGTCATCCTGTCTTGCATTTTCCAGAAGCTCCTGCCAGCTCTCACATCTCCATGCCGGCTCCTGTAAAATATTCCGGTCTGTAAGATATGCCGGAACCACACGGCTGTCCAGTCCTTCCCGGTTCAGTCCCATAGGGTAAAAAGGATCCACTCCGCGGAACTGAGGATGCATCTGGTAAAGCAGTTCTCTCTCTTCCGTCAGGCGTCGCATTTTCTCGGGACTTTCGTCGCTTCCGCGGCTCAGGGATTCATGATGATATGCAAAACAGTCATTCAGCACCACATTGTAATATCCCATTTCCACCAGACAAAATCCCAGATCCACATCATTATAGGCCACCCGCAGTGCCTCCCGGAATCCACCCGTCTCCCGGAATACCTCTGTCCTTATCAGCAGACAGGCACCCGTCACTGCCACGCAATTCAGATCAAAGCGATTTCTGCCAAAATAATAAGACTTATCGTCTTCCATGAACTGGAGCTTATGCACCGGTCCCACCGGCAGATTGACAATACCGTCGTGTTGTATTTTCACGGAATCCGGATAATACAGCTTTAGGCCCACGCTTCCCACATAAGGCTGCATAGCGCGGATCACCATTTTGTCCAGCCAGCCATTGCCGCACACTTCTATATCATCATTTAAAAACAGCAAAAACTTTCCTTCCGCCAGTTCAGCTCCCCGGTTGCACATCGTTGAAAAATTAAATTCCGCCGGTTCATAAATATAACGGACAGGGACACCGCTTTCCCGGATCCGTCCGATCAGTTCTTCCGTTTTTTGCTTATTTTCCGCACTGCTTCCGTTATCCACCAACAAAATTTCAACAGGGATCCTGCCCTCAGACCTTCTCGTCAGGGAATGCAGGCACTTCTCCAGTACCTCCGGATTATCTTTGGAGGGAATAATCACCGAGACTTTAAGCTCTCCTGCGAATAACTCTTTGGCACCTTCCGCCGCCCTGGAGGCCAGTTCCACCGCCAGCTGCGGTGACTCCTTCGTCAGCTGGTAATTTTCCCAGGGAGTGCACTCCCGGCTCTCCCGGTCTGCACGTGCATCCGGTCCCTGGATTCCTATTCCGTCTGCAGAAAAAGTTCCATGGAACAACACGGTTTCCATATGACCGATGGAATGACAATCTCTCTCGAACCCTCCGGCTCCCAAAAACAGACGATCCATCAGCGGACGGATCTCTCCGGCATCTGTAAAAATAATTTCTTTTCCGGTGCTCTCGTTCTCTGTCACGACCGGATTTTCTCCCATTCTCTGCAGCAGACTGCTCCGTACCGCAACGACACTTCCCACATAGAAAAAGGCTCTGTACAGATCCGGTGACCAACAGGGTTTGTACCAGGGAATGCAACGCTCTCCCTTCTCATTCATCAGGTCTTCATCACCGTAGACGATTTCTGCTTCCGGATGCTTTGTAAAATAAGCGTTGATCCGCTCTGTCGCATTATCTGCCAGTCGTCCCGCCGCCTGTCGGAAAATGATGAATTCCACAAGTCCCGCAATTTCCCGGGGTTCGGCGCTTTCCCGGTCCTGCTCCGCTGCCCACTGTTCATAGGTGACCTTAAGCTGCGCCAGTTCTTTTTCGTATTTTTTATCCTGCTGTACGATCAGCACCTGCTTCACCGCTGTCCGAATACCCAAGCTGCCGCTCCCTTCTTCTCCACTCCCATCATATCTTTTGCCATTGCCTGAGGGATCTGTACGATCTCCATTTTCACAGACAACGTATTCTCCGCCTGCCGGTTCAGCACATCTGCCCGGATCGTCATATTGGGATCCTCCGTGGCAAATATCACGCTGGGATGGTCCGCTCCCTCTTCGGATTTCAGGATTTTTCCGTTGGCAGTGAACACTTTCTTATCCTGCAGAGGAACCGGCTGTCCGTTCATGGACAGTTCCCGAATCTTACAGATGCAGGAACACATTGCCGGGTCCAGCCGCAGATAATGTACGTTACCGTCGAATTTCACGATAAACTCTGCCTCTTTTTCCGCAACATAGACATTTTCCGGAAAATAAGAATTTTCTTCGGAAAATCCCTGTCCCTTGTCTTCATAGATCTGTACCCGCAGTTCTCCTTCCGACTGACGAAAACGCCCGATCCATTCGGTGGGTTTATAGATTTCGCCGCCTAAGAGATTCCGGATCTCACCCATGGACAATTTCTGTCCGGTGACATATTTCTGGAATTCCCGCTCCTGCTCTCTGTACTGTCTTGCCTCATTTTCCGTGATGTCCAGACGATCTAAGATCCGGTCCAGTTCCAACGCATTGCGTCTTTCATTCTCCAGAACATAACAGTAAATTGCCCGGAACGCCAGTGCTTTCGTATCTATGACACGGTCAAAGGTCCACTCGTAATCGATCAGTGTCCAGTGATCCCCGTCCACCAGAATATTGGCAAAGATCAGGTCAAAATCCGCTACCGGAACTTCTTCCCCGAATCCTACCCTCTCCAGATACTCCGCAAACAGGCTGTGGAATCCTTCGATATCCTGTCTGTCCAGACATTCATCCATCAGTTCCGACAACGGTCTGCCCGATACGAATTCAAATTCCGCATAAGGGATGCCGTCCTCTTCTCCCGGATGACAGACATTAACGTCCAGCCGGCTTCCGGCATAACGTCCTTTTAATTTTTCATACGCTTCCATCATATGGCGCACATGCGCCTCGGCTTCTTTGGTCAGCGGATATTTCCGCACGATCCGATTCCCCCGGTCATCCCGCAGGATCTCCGTACGGATGCGGAAGCTTTCCGCACGGTCGTTGGAATATCTGACATATTTCAGGTCCAGAGGCTTGCCGATCACTGCCAGATAAGAATTGGAAAATACAGAAAAAAGGCCCTCTTCCACGATTCCGTCAAAAGCACTTTTTTCATCGAATAACAACATTCTGTCACGGTCGAAATTCCGCAGATTATTGGACAGTTCTCCCCGGCCCGGCAGATATGCATCCG
>OHOR01000482.1_pt1 | contig 17693 bp, 19 predicted proteins | sample 1569911 | NCBI WGS metagenome assembly OHOR01 (sample SAMEA3879517, study PRJEB24766) | human gut metagenome | biome: human-associated habitat; feature: feces | place: USA | collected 1985/1987
AAACAAGAAAAACGCTTCTGGAGTGCTGACCAAAAGCGTTTTGTCTACAGTCTGACCCATGATTCTTACGAACCATGGGTTTTCTTATATTGTAATACCTTCTCTAATATTTCAATATAGTCGGATCCTACTTATCAGCAATAGCAGCCTGTGCTGTGTTGAAAACAGGGTAGGACTTTCTTCAAACCAGCTGAATATCGGGGCATTCTTCCTTCCATCCATACTGCACAGCATCTCATTCTCTCTATCCAGCAGATTAAATACCCAAACGAACCTGTGGTTTTGGCAAGGAATCACCTGTACCAACAGCTTTTCCAGAATTTCTCTCGGAACATTCTTGTCTGAAAAATCTATGTACTGTTTCAGCGTTTCCTCCATCTGTGAAATCTGTGTTTCTATATCTGGTAGTATATCGGTCTCCTGGTCAAATTGCAAGAGTTGCATTTTATAAGTTGCTATCTTTTCTTCCGTCTCGGCTTTCATGCGCTGGTATTCGTCTTTGCTGATTTCACCATCCACACGCAGTTCCAACAGATTCCCCAGACGCTTCGTGTACTTGTCCACCTGTGATTGTACTGCCAGTTGTTCCTTCCTGTTATCTGTCTGGTTGTCTTCGGTGTAGCACTCTCTAATCATATCGACAGCTTCCTGTATTGCTCCCGTTCGGTCAGTCCACAACATTTGCAACAATATCTTCGCCATAAGCTCTAACTTCCATTCTCCAATCATGGAAATGTTACAGTAGCCTTCCGTAGGCAGTCCGTTCTCCTTTCGGAACTTATAACTACCTTTATTCAGCTGACTATAGCACTGATACCCAAACACCGTTTCTCCTGTGTTTTTATTCGTGCGCCATTTGTTCTTTCGATATTTGGAATGTGCGGCACAGGAACACCGTAACTTGTTCAGCCATACATTGTCTGTCGGCTTCTTTCCCATCGTATGGTCTCCCACTGTCTTCGTCTTTTCCGCACAGATTTTCTGTACACGGTTCCACTGCTCTTCCGATATAATCGGCTCCCAGTTTCCTTTTACATACTGGTAGCTTTCTCTGTCCAGATTTTTGGCTCGGTCATGGTCAAGATAGTCTGTAGTGTAGGACTTCCGATAGCCTTTGTATCCGGCATAGGTCTTGTTATGTAGGATTCTTCCGATTTTGGAGGAACACCAACTCACATTTCCGGCACCATCCTTTCTCTTCCTACGTTCCAGTTCCTTACTTATCTGTAGATATCCCATACCGTCACAACACATATCGTAAATCATCTGCACAGTTTCCGCCTGTTCCGACTCTATCTTGTAAGTATTCTCTTCCGGGTTCCATTTTCCGTCTTCATTTATGTTTCGTACCAGACGGTATCCGAGAATATTTCCGTTGCCATATAATACGCCCTTCTTTCTGCTGATTTCCTGTCCTGCCAGTACACGTTCCGAAACCTTTCTTGACTCTTCCTGTGCCAGTGCAGCCATGATAGATAGCCGCAATTCTCCGTCATTGTCAAATGTCCAGATATTGTCATTGACGAAATAAACTTCTACACCGAACTTCTTTAGCTGTCTTGTGTATGCCAGTGTGTCTACCGTATTTCTTGCGAATCTACAGACCTCTCTGGTAACGATCAGATCAAAATCACCATTTTCGGCATCCTTAATCATTTTCAAAAAATGTGTCCGCTTCTTTGCCAGCGTTCCTGTAATGCCCTTGTCAATATAACTTCCCGTCAACGTCCAGTTCTCATGGCGTTTCAGTAGTTCATTGTACCATTCCATCTGATTTTCCAACGCATTGGTCTGTGCCTCATGCTCCGTGGAAACTCTTCCGTAAAAGCATACTCTACGTGGTCTCTCTTTTACCATCATATCCATCTCATTTTTTACCTCCGTACTTCATCTGAATTTTTCTATAAGTTGCTTCGTTTAGCATCTTCCGTTCACGCAAAATTTCTATTAACATAAGCGCCATGTCATGTTGGGAAAATTTGTGGTACGGTGTCAGCCAGACTTTCACATATTGCTGTCGGGTTATGACATAACCGTCTTTCAGACTTCCTACTGCCACCATGTCCAATCCGACATATTTTAAAGAGCGCTGTATGCTTATCGTTCCGGTTTTTTCATTCATTTGTTTTTCTCCTTTTCCTATGATTTGACTTATCTGTTCCTTTGTAAAAAAATGGTGTACCAACATCATTTTATTTTGTGGCATCCACATACCCCCCTCATTGCATTGCTTGGTTACCCTCCCGCATCCTTCCAAAAGCATTGTCAAACCCAACGCCGCTTACAGCGGTGCGAAGCAGGTTTTACTATGCTTTTGAAAGATGCGACCCTACGGGCAGCAATGCAGGACAGGGAATACTATTTAATAGAAGATATAGGATAATAATTCATCCTTATCAAAAATCATACTTTCACTATCCGCAAGCACCCTGGGATGCTCCTTGGCAAGTTCCAATAGCCGCTCCTTTGAACGTCCACTACAGATAACAGCCTCTTCCAATGTCCAGCACGGCTTAACAAATGTCGGCATCATGGCTTCAATCTCCATAAGCGTCTGTTTCATACGGTCTCTTGGAACCAGCCTGTATGCCCGTACATAGCGTTTTCTATCTTCCCAGATGTAGATAGTACCTTTGGCATTCTTTTTGTTGGTATTCATCCGGGATATTTCGATATCGTAGCCATTGCCAAAATCCCTGTAGATGACTCTCTCGCCGTCGAAGATAACAATTCTGTAATCCTCCCCAAGCTCTTTTTGCAGTTCTTTCAGCCCCTTGTATACTCCTGCGACCTTAATGTAACATTCCTGCATCATACCGATTCCTCCTTATCTGAAAAAGGCTTGTCCTCATCCTCTTCCACTGCCACAACATTCGTTGTCCTTATGATTCCGCTGACGGAAGACTTAATCGTATCCATTGATGGGGTGCATATCATAGCCGCATCGGTTCCCCTGTAGGCATCATTCATCCATTTTGTAAGATTATAGCGAATGATTAGCGGCTCACTGCCAAAGCTGTACCCCTGTGTCGGAACGCTGCTGCCCGTGGCTTTCCAGTCGTCACGTTCTGCAATGACATCTTTAAATTCCTGTAGAAATGAGTTCTTCCCCTGTACCCTGCCAGAGGGAATATTTTCCTCATACCAAGCCTTGAAAAGGTCGTATAAAAATTTATTAGGAACCAGCTGCCATTTCAATTCCGGCAGCATTTCCTCTGCGAACTGTCTGACAGGGTCATTGAAGGTCTTGTAGTCATCCAAAAGTCTTGTACAGGCATCCGGCACATCAAATTCATAGTAGGAAGGAATCTTTTCCAGCACTTTACAGAGAACATATTCCAAGACTTCCTGTCTGTTCAAATAATCATCTTTTATGTACTTTCGTTCCGCCCCTGTAAAACACTTTTCAAACGGAACCATCAGGATTCTTCGGTAAAATGATGAGGTTTTATCATTTACCCGTGGCAAAAAATTCACGCACTGTACCATTAAACCTGAGAACCGAAAATCTACAGGATTTTTATATTTTGCTTCAATCTGTACTTTATCGCCTGTAATCAGTGCCTTAAAGGTGGACGCATCATCCAAGTACCCCGTTACATTGTTCTCATCCACAATAACCGCAGATGCACTAAGCAGTGGTGCTAAGCGGAAGTTCTTGCTCATGTCATTGATAGCGATAGATGTATAGTTTCCTTCTCCACAAAGATTCCGCAGTAACCTGCACAGGGTTCCTTTACCGTTATTTCCTTTTGTGGAATAAGGCATAACAACTTTATCCCACCGCACATTAGGACGAATCACCGCTCCTATTATCTGCCATATCAGTTTTTCCACCTGTGGGTCGTCCGTAAGCTCATGTACCCAACTGTCTACATCCCAGTCCGTGCCATCGTCATCATTATGGATAACTACATTGGTAGCCGCATAATCAAAATCCACCCTGCACTTGGATGTGAAAATATAGTCTGGGGAAAACGGCATCAGAATTTTCTTATCATAATCATAAATTCCATTGTTGACCGGGATTAGATTTCGATATTTTCCCACTTCAACCACAGGCGCCATCTCTACTAACATTTTGAAAATATTATTCATTGCGCTTTCTTTAATGTCATAACGATATTTTCTGATTACACTCCTGATTGCATTTTCATCCAGGTCATAAATGCCTTTATTTACTCCATCGAAGCAATAAATTCCCAACCGACAATCATTCCGTTCTGCTGTTTCTGAAAATTTTAATAGCCTGACATATTCCAATTCTATTGCTATTTTACACAATGATATTTCTGGCAAAGTTTGAATACATTTCATTCTTGTTTCTTCTGGACGCTCTGGATTTACACCCAGTATATCTAACGTTATTGCTTCCAAAAGTGCTCCTGCCAACCCCTTTGCATCATCAGCTGTAGGTGGCAGAGGAAATTGCTTAGCATATGCAATTGCGTACTCTGTCTCAAGTTCAATAAAATCACCTAGAGTTGTTTGCACTCTATCTGCAAAATATGACAATGTCTTCTTCTTTTCTTCTTCCGTCATATACTCTAGCCGGGGTATATGCATGGCATATGGTGGGTCAAAATCTTCAAATGGCGGTTCTTCATCGTATGACTGTTCTTCGGTATAGCAGAAAGAATCCTCGTTGCTATATACATCCCCTATATCAACTTCCCCATTTTCGTTACTTGCTCCTGTGTTCCCCGGAGCACCGGTTACATCTGTTTGTGCAATGTCTTTGTCTTTCATAATTGTTTTCCTTCCTTTCTGAAAAAATGGTTAATAGTTTCTTGCTGTTACCGTCGCATAAAAAAACGGAACAGCCATCTTGAACCCGTTCATTTGAACAGATTCGGATGTATGTTCCGTATCTATGCGTACTGCTTTTCATTCAGATAAGGCAGGTGCATCTTGCTTTTGTAATTGTAAAAGCTTGAAACATACATCTTGTTTCTTTTCTTCTTGCTTTTAAAAAAAAGCAAAAAAAAAAGAAACAAAAACCTTTTTCACGTTTTGTTTCAAGCTACACAGAATATACCATATTTAGGGCGATTTGTCAATAGATTTGAAGAAATTTGCAAAAGAATCTGATATTTTGATAATCTACGTTGCCGGGTTCAAGACCCGCAGTAGATGCTAGAAAAGAACAAGAATGTTTCTATTATTTATCAAAATCTACAGTCAGCAATGGCTTTATCATTTTATCAGTTTATCACCTACAGTAAAAAACTTTTTTACTGTAGTATAGACCGTTCTTATCTACATTATGTTTAATTACTGATAGAAAATGATAAACTGATAATATCCCAAAAAAATATTCATATATGAGTTTTTTTGCTCCTTTGACTGTAGATTATAATGATAAATAACTGATAAGGAAATGATAATTCCCCTGTAGAAATGATAATGCTGCTAGTTCTGCTCCGGCTTGCGTAGATTCTTTATCTTCTTTTCAAAGAATCTCCAGAGTTCTTCGCCATTCTCACGTAGCTGTACATATTCTTCTGCCCATTGCAGAACCAGCTTTTCATTCTCCGCAGACTGTGTAGATATTGGAGTTTCATAAGGCGGTATCCCGCTATCCAAAGTTTCTGCCACTCCCCACATTCTGCAAATCCGCATCGCTGTTCTGTAGACTTCTTCTTTTTGCGTGTTGCCGCTCATCCGTTTTTCTCCTTTGCATCCGTTTTTTGATAGTCTGCACCGCCGTCTGATTTCATAAAAAAACATACATCCGACTTGTTTCTAAAACAAACCCAGATGTATGTTTAAATTTCTTTTTGCACTTTCCCAAAGCTGAAACATACATCTGAACCTGATCTCTTTCTTTCCTGAATTATCAGTCAAAAAAAGAGACACAAGTAACTTGATGTCTCAACCTACTCAGAAATTAGCACACTTTTTCGGTTTTGTCAAGAGGATGGGCGGTTTTTGGGGGAACAGGCTTTTCTCTATGCCTGTTCACACTCAATACGGAAAATATAGTAGCAGGCAAAATTACCGAAAATCTTTCGATCCGCTTCCAGCTTGCTGATGTCCGGCACGCTCACCCCGTTGTTCTGTAGATAACGGAAATAGATACGGACACTGTCCATGAACCGGTTGTGCTGGCTGGTGCGATAGCTGTCATTCTCGGCTTTCTCTTCTCTGCTCATTTCACTGAACCGATACCGCATCGTTGCATACTTGTAGGCAAACTCCTTTACATCTGCATACAGTTCTGCGGCGGTCTCGTCCTTTTCCTTCTGCGCTTCCAGTACCTGATATACTTCCTCAAACTTTTCAAATTCCATGCTGCTTTCTCCTTTCGCTTTCCCTTACTTTTATCCTGTATTTTATTATGAATGTTCCGACACAGGATGTCAAACATTCTTCCTCCAACCACTCGTTGGTACAACTGTTTTTTTGAGCCTTTCTTCTCTGCTTATCTTTTTGGAAAATGATTTTGTGAAAAATAAGTCTGCCGTAAGGTGCAGTTTCCCTTATTTTTAGGTCTCTTTCCCAAAAGCATTTTTCATTTATTTACATCGCAGATGTGACAAGCTCTGCTTGTTTCAGGGCACCCGAAGGAACGTCCGGTGGACGTTTCAAGGGCAAGCTACGCGAAGTGTAGCGCAGTAAGAGGTTGCGTCGGCTATGCCGACCGCAGCGAAGCTGCGTCACAACCTCTTATGCCCTTTTTGCTTTTCGGAGCCTTTAGCGGAGAAAGCAATGAGATTTCTGCGAAAACCCCGTAACCATGCGGGTTTGAGCCTGTAAACGAGCCGTCAGAATATTGGCACTTTTCTGTAAACATTGTTTACAGCTGTAAACGAGAGTGCCAGAACGCCCGTAAAACGGGCATTTTTTAAGTGAACTTGTTTACAAGCCGTAAGGGTCTGTGACGACGTGTAAACGGGACGTTATTTGCAAAATTTGTAAACAATGTTTACAAGAAAGTTCTTTACGCAGACCTTAGACTGCACCGTAAGGTTCTGCGCAGCTTGCCCCAAAAAATAAGTTCCCTTACGGGAACCTTCTAAAAACATGTGACCGCTGCCGGTCGTTCTGTGCATCGTGTCATGCCAAAGGTGAACCATTCTCTGTACCAGTTTCCGCCCAGATGTGGGTCAATCTTGGGCGCATATTGGTACACAAGTGTAGGAAAAGCCAGTCCTTTCCTTCTTGGTGCAATCATTGTACCAAGTCTGGGACTGTTTTGGTACATCATTGTTCCATTTTTGGGTATCTGTTTTTCTGTTCCACTTCTGGTACAGGAAATGTACCAAAATAAACCCAAAAGTGGTACATTCTCTGCCCCGTAAAAGTTCAGCCCAGACCTGGTCCAATCCGTGGCTCATTCTGCGCCCAAAGATGGTACATTACCTGCCTAAAAAAACGGGCGGCCTTTCGGCTGCCCGTAGATTTTCTATTTTATTCTGAAATTATATACCTTTTGTCGTGAACGCTTTCTGAGTCTTGCCGTCACATATATGATCTGAAATTCTGCGTTCCACTTCTTGATATTTGTCGCCACAAAGACAGTCATCACAACGGTAAGGATTGTCATACTAAGACTTGTGCAGAACAGACACTCCAAATACTTTGCTACCAGTACTCCCACAAGAACCATTCTGACCGGAACGGGTACTGCAAGAAGAATCTGTAATAACGTTCTCTCCACCAAACAGAACAGAACAATCCATAAGTCTCTGATACCTGAAAGCACTCTCTTCCTCATATTTGCCACACTCCTTCCAAGTCTTCCACCGGCAGTCCGGCGGACTGCAAAAAAGAACCTGCAAAAGCAGGTTCCTTAAATGAGTGAAAATCCTTGTCGAAGAATGGTGTTCCAGTTGCTTTTTTGATAAAGAAAACGTACAATGATTACCACCTTCTTGTCTTCGTCTATGGTATAAAACGCAAGATAATTGTTTACCATAATAAATCGGATTCCCCACCCAGCCAAAACAGGATCATCCACCATCTGTAGTTTTTCCGGCATCTGGGTCAGTTCACCGATTTTTTCCGTTGCAACATCCAACAGATGGTCTGCTGCCTGTGGGTTCTTCAAGACAAATTCGATGTAATCTGCTGCTTTCGCAATGTCATGCTCCGCAGTTTTGGTGATGTGTACCTGATAATTCATCTTCTGCGGCGGCTCCGAATGTCAGCCATGGCTTCTTGAAACGGTCTGGTATTGCCAGCGGCAATATCGTCCATTCCTTCCTTAATCTGGCTATATAGTTCAAAGCGGCTGGTTAATTCTTCGTATGCCTCAATGCTCATTACAGCAAGGTCACCTTTTCCATTCTTCGTAATAAAAACAGGTTCCGGGTAGTTATGACAGTAGGTCGATATTTCATTATAATTGTTCCGCAAGTCAGCACTTGATTTAATGGTCGGCATAAAAGCACCTCCTTCTGTGATAGTAAAATTATACACAAATTTTGTTATGCAGTCAATGGAGTATGCTATTATTCTTTGCGGTATGCTTTTCCTTATTCCTCTGTCAACAATCCTCCCTTGCACACACGGTCTCAATGTCAGCACTCAAAATATCGAAATGGCAGTCCTCACATTGCAGTAAGATATTTTCGGGGTTATCTTCCTCACCCTCGAACGTGATTTTTACGTTATGCCCCATGTGCTTCTGTAGAGCATTCCATAAGTCCATATCTCGATCCATAATTCTTTACCATTCTGTCTAACGACAGCCTTTCTTTTTCGTATTGCACCCGGTCTGTACAGCAGACCCAAAAGGACATGGTAAAAGTCTTGGGTTGAAACTAAAAAAGGCTTACGCCTTATGGCGTTCGCCTCTTTTAGTTAGCTCTTAAAGCTAATTTCATCGTTTCAATACACACTCTTTTGCAAGAGTGACTTTGTAGTACTACTACTTTTCTTTTCAATACGCACTTCCTCACATAAGCGAAAAAGTGAAAGTCATTACTGACCTTATAATTATATTATACACATTTTTGTCAAAAAGTAAATAGTTTTTTGTAAAATTTCTTAAAAAATATACCCTAGCAAACATCAATCAATTTGCTGTTTGCTTCTATTCTGGCAAGCTATTTTTCTGTGTAGTTCATGTTCGTCTCCTTTTCATATCATCTGTCACAATCAAACTTCTTTCATCGTCTTTTGCAATGGGTGGGTTTTTGGGAACCATAGCGTTTATTCTGTCATGGTTTTCCTGCAGGAATTTGTCAAATTCTCCATTTTGGTCGTTCTTTTCATAGACCTGTTGCGTGGATTTTTCTATTCTCTCTGCCTGGTCCCAGCCGAGTCGGAGTCTACGTTCTAATTTTGTATCGAATTTTTCTATTGCAGCATGTAAAGAATTATCTACTACAATCAGATTTCTACATGAAATACGGATACAATTTTCCGTGCTGTCGTCTTTGATGAGTTCTATTTTGATTTCATCACTCATAGTGTTATTCCTTTCTATTGTGAGTTTATGTGTAATTTACTAATCTTTCTTTGTACCATTCGATGAAGTCCTGTCATTTCCAGTATCATATTTGCTTGTTTTTGGTCTAAGTTTTTGTATGAAAGAAATTCAGTTATGTTTATGTTTTTTATCCTTTTTTCCTATCGTTCTCAATCATTTTATTTGTGGCTATTGCAATCCATTCGGAAAGAACTGGCAGGAATGCATTGTAGTCGTCATACTCACAGATTGGCAGTATGTCTTCTAAATATTTCTTTGCCCGTTCGGGGTCTCTTCCGGATGTAATCAGGTCTTCTATCTCGGCTTCTATGTCCTCGCAGATGGATTCATATTCTGATTCGTCATCAAGGTCTGCATTTTCTAAATCCAGCAGATTTCCCTGTCGAATTTTCTCTTCAGTAAAGTAGCCGTTGTTGAATGCCAGTATTACGGCATCTGTGAGGGTTATTTTGTTCGTAAGTGCAAAAGCTGTGTAAAAATCTTCTAACGGGCAGCCGTCGCCGACTTTGTGCTTGTCTCCCTGATTGGTTTCTATATCCCAGGTGTTGTGTTTGTATACTCCCAGTCCGTATACCTTACCAGAAGACCAGTAAAGGACTCCGTTCTCTGTGTAATCTTTTAAGCATACTACGGTTCTTTTATAGTTTGACATATCTGTTCATCCTTTCTTGCTGTTATTGTGATAGTCTTTTACATCTGTTCCTATATCCCTGCTTTTTCCTGTCTGGGGAATGCCTGTTGTTATGGCAGGTGTTGCAGGTGTTTCGATAATATGTTTTCGGTGCAATATGTTGTGAAGCAAAGATTTTATACTGTTCATGGGTTACTCCTTTTGCAAATTTTTATGGATTATGCCACCACCCGGTCTGTGCAACAGACCTGTGGGGATATGATAAAGAATGTAGTATAGAAAGAAACAAAAAAAGCGGACGCATCAGCGTCCGCCATCTTCGCTCGGTCATATTTTATTTTACCGTCCTGTCGGAACCGTCACAGGACTCATACGCTCGGTCACTTTTTGATTATCGAGGTGTCAGAACCGTCACACCTCTCATCAAAAAAATACAGGTTTTAATTTCAATACACACTCCTTTGAAAGAGTGACTAAAAAGACAGGTTTTATGGTGGTTTCCACCCGCATGTACCGTATAGGTACATATATTCCCGATACGAATATTTTATAAGACTTTCGATTGTCTATAGATTTATGGTTCTACAACCCACGCACATTCTGTAAATGTACTGTAGTCCGACGCAGATATTTGTTTGGAAAGACTTCTGCCTGTCTTGAACTTAACGTGCCTGTCCACGAAGAACATTGCTGTTCTTATTGTGATTGTAGCAGATTCTATAGGAAAAGTAAATGAGAGATTTTGCTATTGTGTTATTTTTAGTTTTATAGTTCTTTTTGTATAATCTTTTTCTACTTCTGTTATCTGGATTTGATTTCCTGTTATTGTACATGGAGTGGCATTTTTTATGGCTTCTTCGTATGATACAGGAGTTTTTGCAAAATGGAGTTTGTTTAAATTTAATTTACGGTATTCGCTCATGTGTGTTCCTCTCTTTCTGCTTTGTTGATGGTATTATATCATATTTTGCAAAGAAGTGTTAAAAAAAGCGGACGCATCAGCGTCCGCCTTGGTACTTGCTATTTAATTTCCGAACGACACTTCCACATCAGGGTTCTGCTCCTGCCACTTCTTCAAGCCGTCCTCCTGCGTGGGCGGGGTCATCGACCAGCCTACGTTGGAGCTGGAAGCGCTGGTGTTTTCGTCGGCAGTCTTAGGAGCTGCTGCGACGGTGTTTTCCTGTACAGGAGTGTTGATGGTTACGGAGCTGTTTGTAGCGGTGTTGTTCAGGTCAAATACCTCGTATGCGATGTGGTACGGTTCTAACTGCATTCCACCGAGGGTGTTTGATATTAACCGAACAGCTACAGCACCGTATGTGTATTCAGCACGCATGTAGGTGTTGCGGTGTCCTTCGCTGTCGTGCCACTTCTGATGGATTGCAGCAGCGTCGCTACCGTCACCAGTTGTGTAGTTCTCGATGGTGCCTGCTCTTACACCTGCGTGAACATCGTCTTCATAACACCTCTGTACGGCAATGTTGTACATGTCTTCTGACCAGGTGAGTGCAGGGATGCCTGCGGCAGTTCTTTCTGCATTGACCAATGCGAAGATTTGCTCTGCAGCTGCACGGTCGAAGTAATCATTTGCGGTTGATGTGTTTCCTGTAGTTGTATTTCCAGTACTGCCGTCACCGTGAGTCTTCATGAAGTTCTCAATCTGTTCTTCAGTAATACCAAAGGTGTCGTCTACTGTATTACTTGCATACTGGTTTCCAGCAGTATTTCTGCTGTTGTTTGTACTTGCAACGGTATTCACAGCAGGCTTTTCAGATACGATGTACTTGTCACTTACATAACCAGTGGTGTTATTTAATTCAAAGCGATACCATCCAGTCTGGTCGCACTTGCCTGTGACGGCGATTTCCTGACTGGCTTTCAGGCTGCCAATTTTCTTACCATCGGTGTTTGGCAGGTCTCTGACATTTACTGTGGACTTTGCATACATGGTCTGGTTCAGTTCCGAATAAGTATACCCTGTGCTTACAGCAGTGGTTTCTACAGGTGTTGCAGTGGGTTCCACGGCAGGTGCGGGAGATTCCGCAGGAACAGTCTCGGTAGGAGCTTCGGTCGGCTCTACAGTTGGTTCTGTTACGGTTTCTTCTGTGGTTGTCATTTCAGTGGCTTCTGTAGCTGTTACAGAGGTGGTCTCTGTGCTGGCAGTTTCGTTACTGGTTGTTTCCTTGCTGCCACATGCGGTCAGCATCAGTGCTGCGCAAAGGATTGCTGCTACGGCTTTCGCAGCGAGCTTGTGTGTTCTGTGTTTCATAGTTGGTTTTCCTCGCTTTCGTTGAGAGAATTTATTTCGAGCGATTAACTTTTGTTTTCATGTGATCGTTCTCTATCGTTCTTACATTATAGTCAATATATTAGGTATAGTCAAGAAATTAAGTATGATACTCTTTTTATAATATTTGATAGGAGGTTCAATCTAACAACATGATATCATACAAGCCTTTCTTTGACACCTTACTTCGTAAGAACATGACAGAATACGAGCTGATTTTTAAGCACGGTGTTTCCGCCAATACCATTCATCGCATGAAAAAGGGGGAAGCAATCACTACAAAGACACTCGATGTGCTCTGCTACATCCTCGATTGTCCTGTTTCTGACATTATTGAACATGATAAGACAAAGTAAAATCGACAGGAGCTAACGCCCCTGCCGTTTTTTTGTTTTATGAAAATCATTCGAAAACTACATCTTCATCTACGGAAATGCCATCTGCACCGATCTCATCAAATGCAAACGCCATGTCACCCTTCATTCTCATCAAGTAATATTTTCCATCATTTGCCATAAATCCGCTATAATGTGAATCATAGACATCGCCCGATTTAATCTTATTGGTGCTGGAAATCTCTATCCAGTTTTCCCTCTCTAAAGCCAATGTTTCCTTATCCACATTGTTTCCCGATGCATCTGTATAAACAGAAAAACCGTAGCGAGGTTTTGCAATACCGCCCTGCTCTGCCAATTTCGTATTTATTTCATTTATAATGTAATCCTTTGCAGCATTTACCTGATCCTGCACACTATTTAGGTAATCTGGGTCTAATTCCTCTCCACCTTCTGATGTAGTTCCACTAATTTCCCTATATGCATCATCAAGTGCTATCATTGCAATTGTATCACTATCTGTTGAATCGGATATGGAATTCTCTGCATCTTGTCTAAGTTCATCTTTATGTTGATGATAATACATCAAAACTTCATTTCTGTTGTTCCAATCCTCCTCTACCCATGAAATGATCTCTTCGTCGGTCATTTTCGATAACTCTGCAAATGTCTTGCTCTTTCTCGTGTCCAAATTAAGGTAAGTTCCATCCCCATACATCACATAAATGCTCGGCGTTTCTTCCTTGTCAATTGCCTCACAGGAATACCAGACACCTACTTCATTGTTTGTAAACAACTGGCTAAATGTGCCAACGTTTTCATTCTTTGTGTCAGCTTCTTTTTCTGTGTTTGTTCTTGCGCTGCCATTACTGCTGCTTGTAGTATCTTTGCTGCCGCAGGCAAACAAACTCAGAGAGAGAATCGCCATCATACTTACCATCATTAGTTTTCTTTTCATTATTATTTCTCCTCATAAATAAGATTTTTTGTAGCTTTCTATATTATAGTCAATCTATTGAGTATAGTCAAGAAATTAAGTATATAAAACAACCACCTACAGCAATCAATCACTGTAGGTGGTCTTTATTACTCTGCTTCTACAAACGCATTCAGGGTGTTTTTCTCACGATTATAGTAATACACGTTGTCTGTCAGGAAATCATCCGCACTTACTTCTGTGCGGTTGACCTCACAAACCATCTGGTACAGTTCTTCTGCACTTGTGCTTCTGCTTTCGGGAACTATCAAAACTTCATGGACAGAACTGGGAAGGATGTAGAGGTTCGCATTTAATTTTTCTGCTACGATTTTCAGTACATCCTGATAGAGCATATTTACCGCACCGTAGTAATTCTGCTTATTGGTCATTATATACATCTGCCAGTCTGGATCCTGTACAATCTCCATCATCAGTTCCTCTGTACTCGCTGCCCGCCGTCTTGCATCCCTGTCTTCTTTCGTCTCAAATAAGATTCTTTGCAAAGGTGTCACGGTAACATGAAGCAGGCTTTTCGTGTTATGTCTGGCATATCTGTTTAATTCCTCTTCATCTACGCCCCACAAAGCCACAAGCTCATTCGTAATCTTTACGACTGCCGTTCTCTGTGCATCCCTGCCCAGAAGAATATAGTAGATAACAGCCATATCATGTACTATGCGGTGGGGGAGCTTTTCTAACAGCTCTCTGTTCTTTTCTGCATTTACAAGCTGCATACAGATTTTCCCACAGATTTTCGAGAAATCTTCAAAGTCCGGTTTCGGCATATCCTTCATTCCGTTATCTTCGTAGATTTCCGTGACTTCATCGCATATCTGTTCTACGCTGTAGCCATTCTGAATGTATCCATCAATATAGATGGTCGGTGCCATGATGCTTCCCGGAGCATATATAGAAATACCGTGAAGTAACAGTCCGTTGTTCTTTCTCACCTCTGCCAACTGTATTCTACAGTTCGGGTATCGCCTTTCCATTTCTTCCTTTACCGCTTCTTTCATATCTACTACTTCTGCTAACATACTTCTCTACCTCCATCTTTTTTCCTGCTTTCCTCACGCTTCACGTAAAGTTCTGCGTGCTTTTCTCTGAAACTGTAATAATCGTCTCCTGCTACAATAATGTGGTCGAATAATTTAATCCCCATAATTTCGCAGGCTCGCATCAACCCCTGTGTCACATCAACGTCCTGCGTTGATGGATTTGCTGTACTTCCAAGTCCGGGGTGATTGTGTGCCAAAATGATTCCTGCCGCATTGGTCAAAAACGCTCTTTGCATTATTTCCCGGATTCCTACGGTTGCCGAATCAATTACTCCATGACCAACTTCCGCATAGGCTATCACATGAAGACTAGCGGACAAAAACATCACATACAATTTTTCTTCCGAAAAGTCTTTCATGTGAAAAACATTGTTCAGCACGTTTACCACTTTCTCCGGGGAATTTACTTTCAGCCGTTGCTCTCCCACATATCCCCCTCGGTATTCAGCCACCGTCTCGCTGACCAGATACGGCAGCTTTCTTTCATCCAGTCTCACATCTACAACATCTATATTCATTGCCGTTACCTCCTTCATGGTCTCTCCCGGCATTGCAAAATGCAAAAGCCGCCAAAAAGATGTCAATAGATTGCTCTACATCTTCCTGGCGGCTTATCCTTTGATATATTCTTCTTTTATTCGTATTGTTCTAAAAATTTCAAAGCATCCCTGCCCCTTCTGTGCCGTCAGGCATGGGGATGCTTCTTTTTGTCTACTCTCTTCTCCACAACCGAAAAGAACCCCATTACCGATATTTCTACCAGTAACGAGGTTCTTATACCCTATATTTATACTACTATCCACATCTCCGCTGTCAGATCATACCACTGTCTTTTGCGGAGATATGCCCCATAATTCTTGCGATAACGCAATGCCTTCTCGTAATCTATCTTCACCTCATAAAGGTAAAGCAGATGATTACCTTTTAGCCTATCTTTCAGCGATAGCAGCCTGTGCAGCAGCCAGTCTTGCGATAGGTACACGGAAAGGTGAGCAGGATACATAATCCAGACCGATCTTGTGGCAGAACTCTACGGAAGAAGGATCTCCGCCGTGCTCACCACAGATACCAACGTGCAGCTTAGGATTTACAGGCTTACCAAGCTTGATAGCCATCTCCATCAGCTTGCCAACACCGGCCTGATCCAGCTTAGCGAACGGATCATTCTCGAAGATCTTGGTGTCATAGTAAGCGTTCAGGAACTTACCTGCATCATCACGGGAGAAGCCGAAGGTCATCTGGGTCAGGTCGTTGGTACCGAAGCAGAAGAAATCAGCTTCCTTAGCGATCTCATCGGCAGTCAGAGCTGCTCTGGGGATCTCGATCATGGTACCTACTTCGTACTTCATATCTACACCAGCAGCTGCGATCTCAGCATCAGCGGTCTCTACAACTACCTTCTTAACAAACTTAAGCTCTTTCACTTCACATACCAGAGGAATCATGATCTCGGGCTCTACATTCCAGTCGGGATGTGCCTTCTTAACCTCGATTGCCGCACGGATAACAGCCTTGGTCTGCATCTTGGCAATTTCAGGATAAGTAACAGCCAGACGGCATCCTCTGTGACCCATCATAGGGTTGAACTCATGCAGGGAAGCGATGATGGTCTTGATGGTCTCTACACTCTTGCCCTGTGCCTTAGCCAGCTTCTCAATGTCAGCTTCCTCGGTAGGAACGAACTCATGCAGAGGCGGATCCAGGAAACGGATGGTAACAGGGTTACCCTCCAGAGCCTCATACAGCTGCTTGAAGTCGTTCTGCTGATAAGGCAGGATCTTCTCCAGTGCTGCTTCTCTCTCCTCTACAGTATCGGAACAGATCATCTCACGGAATGCTGCGATTCTGTCCTCTTCGAAGAACATATGCTCAGTACGGCACAGACCGATTCCTTCAGCGCCCAGCTCACGAGCCTTCTTAGCATCTGCGGGAGTATCTGCATTGGTACGAACTTTTAACTTACGATATTTGTCAGCCCAAGCCATTACACGGCCGAACTCACCTGCGATGGTAGCGTCAACAGTCTTGATCTCGCCATCATAGATATTACCGGTAGTACCATCGATAGACAGCCAGTCACCTTCATGGAAGGTCTTGCCAGCCAGAGTGAACTGCTTGTTCTCCTCATCCATAGCGATGTCGCCACAACCGGATACACAGCAGGTACCCATACCACGAGCAACTACTGCTGCGTGAGAGGTCATACCACCACGAACGGTCAGGATACCCTGGGAAGCCTTCATACCGGTGATATCTTCGGGAGAGGTCTCCAGACGTACCAGAACAACTCTCTCTCCTCTTGCATGCCATTCTTCTGCATCTTCTGCGGTGAATACGATCTTACCACATGCAGCTCCGGGAGAAGCACCAAGGCCCTTGCCGATAGGAGTTGCAGCCTTCAGAGCAGCGGTGTCGAACTGAGGATGTAACAGAGTATCCAGGTTACGAGGATCGATCATTGCAACTGCCTCTTCCTCGGTTCTCATGCCCTCATCTACCAGATCACAAGCGATCTTCAGAGCTGCCTGAGCGGTTCTCTTACCGTTTCTGGTCTGTAACATGTACAGCTTACCATGCTCAACGGTGAACTCCATATCCTGCATATCTCTGTAGTGATCTTCCAGAGTCTTACATACTTCCTGGAACTGAGCAAATGCCTCAGGGAATTTATCAGCCATCTCAGCGATCTTCATAGGTGTACGAACACCTGCTACTACGTCCTCGCCCTGTGCGTTGGTCAGGAACTCACCGAACAGTCCCTTAGCGCCGGTAGCCGGATCTCTGGTAAATGCAACACCGGTACCACAGTCATCACCCATGTTACCGAATGCCATAGACTGAACGTTAACAGCAGTACCCCAGGAATAAGGGATATCGTTGTCACGACGATAAACGTTTGCACGAGGGTTGTCCCAAGAACGGAATACAGCCTTGATAGCGCCCATCAGCTGTTCCTTAGGATCA
>OHOR01000486.1_pt1 | contig 17559 bp, 15 predicted proteins | sample 1569911 | NCBI WGS metagenome assembly OHOR01 (sample SAMEA3879517, study PRJEB24766) | human gut metagenome | biome: human-associated habitat; feature: feces | place: USA | collected 1985/1987
TAGCTCTCGGAGTGGGTGATGCTGATGGTTTTGGCCGCAGGGGCACCGGGAAGGTCATTGGAGGCTGCGGTGCGGTAGTCGGCAAAGTGGAAGAAAGGCGTTTCGTTGGCGTAGGTCAGGCCGATGCCGGCATTGCCGGCTGCCTGTTTGATCTCCTTGCCGGAGGTGAACTCGGTGTGTTCATAGGCTACATTGCGGCCGCGGTTGTCACGGTGGGCAACGTGGGGGTGGACCGGCGTGTTGAAGTAGCTCTTGCCGCCGATGTTCAGGCCGGAGTAATCGTATACATTGATGAACTGGGTGCAGAAAATGCTCTCGCCATCGTGGTAATAGAGGGCCTGATGGGGCATGAGCAGCTGCAGGAACTGGTCGCGGCCTGAGCGGATGGGGCCGACCTCGGGGATGCTGTCGGCGTCGCTGAACACGGCGCACAGGCGGGTGATGCCGCCCTCGACCTTGGCCTCGATGAGCAGGTCGGCGCTGCCGATGCCCCGCTGGGGGCGGGCATTCTGGCGCTGGGAGTTGGCGATGTTGTTCACCATCACAGCCACCGGGCGGCTGTTGGTGCTGCGCTCGGCGCCGGTGAGGATGTCGGCGTCGTACTCAGGCATGACGCCGAAGGCCGGGTCAAGCTGTTCGCCCTCGGGCGGCGGGGTGACGGCCATGTCGCTGGCAGCTTCCGACGAAGCAGCGGTCTCCCCTTTTTTTGCCAGACCCTTAAGCAGGCCGGGCAGCTTGCCGCCCAGCGCGGCGCTTCCAGCCGCAGAGCAGCCGGTCAGGGCCAGCGCTGCCGCTGCCAGCCCGGAAATATGAAGGACAGACCGACGAGAGATTTTCATGATAAAACAGCCTCCTATCAAAAAGCCCCGCCGCATACGGGCCGGGACAGTGCGTTCTGCTTTGATTGTACTGGTTCTTGCCCGGTTTGTAAAGGGGCAGTTCGTGGCAAAATCTGCCCGATGACGGCTTTGGGAAAGTTTTTTGTGCAGAAAGCTTGCTTTTTGCCCGGGAGTATGGTAATATTATTCGGCAGTATCGTGTTATATTGCGCTTTATAATGTATGCGCTCGTAGCTCAGCCGGTAGAGCATCTGACTTTTAATCAGAGGGCCAGGGATTCGAGTTCCCTCGAGCGCACCAAAGGAAAACCCACGATTCACCGTTTCAAATGCGGCTTGGATCGTGGGTTTCTTTTTGTTATATCCGCCCGGCGGGGCTTGAAAAGTGCGACAGAAATGCGACAGCTTCAAAGGGGCTTTGTGCGCATACCGGAGCACCTGCCGGAGGATTTAATTAAAAATGAATGACGTGGGGGCATCTGGCGGGCTGAGGGGACTCTAAACTGTTCTGAACCCTTATCCCACTATGGCCAGCGTGAAAAACGCCGCCGCACGGTTCAACGTGACACCCGAATATGTCCGCAAGCTCTGCCGAACGGGCAAGATCTGCTATACGGCCATCTCAAGCCGAAAGTGGTTGGTCAACATGGACACGCTGGCCCAGTTCTTCGCACAGGGAGAGCCGGTCAGAGAGGATTCGCAGCAGGTCACGAACGGCCTCGTGCTGGACTCAGACATGCTGCTGGATGACCTGATCGACCGCTGGTTTGAGGAATACGCCAACAAGCAGCTGAAGGCCAAGACGCTCTACGATTATAGAAGGATGCGTGGCCGGATCAGCGCCGGACTCGGGCATCTCAAGGTGTCCAAGATCAAACCGGCGCATGTGATGGCGTTCTACAACAATCTGGAAGAGAAGGGTGTTCGCCGGGACAGCACCTACACCGCCACGAAATCCCTTCTGAAGCTGCTCCCACGTGGAACCCGGGGTGAACTGGCGAAACAGGTCGGGATCGGTCAGGACACAATGCGGATGGTCTACGCAGGCAAGCGTGTCAGCCGAAAGACGGCGGAAAAGGTGTCCGTTGCAGTGGGGCTGACCTTCTCAAAGGCGTTTGTAGAGCATACCAAAAAGGACGGGAAGCTGAACAACAACAGCGTCATCCGATACCAGGCCATGCTTTCCAGCATCTTTAAGAAAGGGGTTCAGTGGGGGTTGATCAACGAAAATCCGTGCTCCCGTGCAGAACACCCCAAAGCCGAGGAAATCGATGTCCGGGTACTGACTGAGGAAGAGATCCCAAAGCTGTTGGATGCCCTCTCGGATGCACCGCCGCAGTACAACGTGATCACTCAGCTGGCCTTGCTGCTTGGTGCCCGGCGGGGCGAGATCTGCGCCCTGTGCTGGTCTGACATTGACTTTGAGAAGGGAACGCTTTCCATCAAGCGGACGGTCCAGTCCATCCCCGGGATAGGCCTTGTGTTCAACACACCGAAAACCAGACGAGGCAAGAGATGCCTGCGCATTGGAGCGGATTGCGTGGAACTGCTGCAGGAGTACCGGCGATACCAGAAAGCGGAGAGATTCCGGATCGGTTCAGCGTGGGTGCGTAAGGTCACACTGGAAAATGGCAAAGTGGTGGATAATGATATGCTATTCACGAAATGGAATGGTGAGCCGATGGACCCGGATATCATCTCGTCCTGGTTCCCGAAGTTTCTGGAAGCACACGATCTCCCATCAATTCACTTCCACAGCCTCCGCCATTCGAATGTCAGCATCCTGATTGCGGCACATGTACCGATCACAACGGTCTCCGGGCGGCTTGGACATGCACAGACCTCAACCACGCTGAACTACTATGCATCGGCCCTCCAACTCGGCACACATCTTCTCCACAAGGAAGGGGTCGTCCGTGCAATCGGCAGGCTTGTCCTTGGTGGTCAGGATATGAGCAGCCTTGTGGAGCGTTTCGGTTTCACTGCAAAAGGCCCCACACACCGGCACTGGTCGGCATGCAGGGCGTATTTATGATTTGAGGGGAAATTACAGGGCGATCATTGCGTTACAGGTGCCAGCTCATACACACGGTCGAACTGCCCACGGCGCGCTGCCGACAGGTGGTGGCTGATGAGGATCAGTGTCAGGTCGGGATTGGTAAGCAGGCTCTTTTCCACAAGGTCGGCGTTTTTCTGATCCAGCGCACTGGTGCCCTCGTCTACCAGCAGGATGGAGCGATTGTGAATCAGGGCACGGGCAATGGCGACACGCTGCTTCTGACCGCCGGAAAGATTACTGCCATTCTCACCTACAACGGTGTCAAGGCCATCGGGCATGGCGGCCAAATCTGCGGCAAGGGCACTGCCCTGAATGGCCGCATGCAACTGCTCTTCCGAGAAATCTTCACCCAGTGTGATGTTCTCCCGAATCGTAGTATTGAACAGGAACACATTCTGCTCAATGTAACTCATCTGTTGCTGGAGCTGAGCGGGTGTAACGGTGTGAATGTCCACATCGTCAAACGAAATCGTACCGGTATAGTCCGGCAGCCAGCCCAAAAGCAGCTTGAGCAGAGTGGATTTTCCGCAGCCGGAGGGGCCTGTCAGGGCATACTTTTTGCCCTTTTCAAAGCGGAAGGAGGCATCTTTCAGGATGGGCTTTTTCTCATCATAGCCGAAAGAAACTCTATCTACCGTAATGGAGGCTTTCAGCGGTGACATAGGAGCAACCTCTTCCGATTTGGAATCAGTATCGACCGTTGGCAGCTTGCCAAAGTAAGGCTTGCTGGCTGAGAGGGAGAGACGCAAACCGGCCAAACTGTTAAAGCCGTTTGCCACGCCTCCGATCAGATTGACACCACCGGCAAGTGTGCCTGTGGTGACAAGTCCCATGCTGGTCAGCACAGCAATCAGCACAAGCGAGCCGAGCTGAAGTGCGACGTTGATAAAGCCAATCAACGCCTCCATGCGAGATTTACCATAGCTCAGCTGGCAACTGGGCTTTTCAATGTCATCGCTGATCCTATTTCCCTGCTGGAGAAAGAGATTTCCTCTGCCAAAAAACTGGAGTACGTCAAAGCCTGTCAGAAGGTCCTTCAAATGGTTGATGGCGGCAGTCTGCTGCACACCGCAGCTTTGCCCCAGTAGTTCCAGCTTCTTCTGGAACAGTTTTGGGGAAAGCCAAAGAACAACTGCTGTGATCACGGAAAAAACAACCAGCGACCAATGCAAAAAGGCAAGTCCCAAAATGCTGAACACGATCTGCGCAATTCTGCCTACACAGCCGAAGAAGGGAATCCACGTAAGCTGTTCTAATTGCTTCATATCATTGGTCAGCCGGGCGAGATATTCTCCGGTGTCGGACTGATGAAAATCGGTATGGCTCTTGCGCAGGAAGGAGTGATACAGCCCATCTCGCACCGTATTGTTCAAAGCGCGAATTGTTTTGGCCTGACAATGATCCTGTAAAGCAGTAAAAAGAAAATAGCCTCCCCAGCAGGTCAGATCAACTGCCGTCCAAAAGATAGTACTCCGCAGATCCAGCAATACCACGGCATCAAAAATCTTCATCAAGGCAAGCTGAATCAGAGCCTGAGCACCATAGGCGATGATGGCAAACAAGCAGGTGAGGGTACTGAGCCTCCATTGCTTTTTCAGATAGTGTATCATTGTTTCCTCCATGCGTATGTCAAAGAGCTTAGAATGCATTTCATCTGCTGTTTCTGTATTTTATCACAAAAGATTTCAATTGACCATATCGTCTGGTGTAATAAAAAATTACATGGGACGACAGGTTTTCATAAGAGACGCTTGCACACATGTACAAAATCTAGTATATTACAATTATGGCAATACTAAAGTTTGGAGGGAGCTGCTAAATGCAGAATTACAAATTGGGGGAGTATATCCGCCAGCGGCGTTTGGATCTCGGGTTGACACAGGAGCAGGTCTGTGCAGGCATTTGTGAATCCGTTACATTGTCCAGATTTGAAAACGGAAAACAGACCCCCAGCCGAAATCGAATCAATGCGATTCTGCAGCGCCTTGGTCTGCCGGATGACCGATATTATGCGTTGGTAACACCGGAAGAACTGGAAATAGAAGCACTCAAGAAGGAAATTGTTTCCTGTAATGCGCTAAAGTGCGTTGAGGAGGGCTTTGACAAAATAAGTCGGCTTGAGAAAATTGCAAAGCCGGATGATCAAATCACACAACAGTTTATTCTTCGATCGAAAGTCCTTTTGGGAGGATTGGATAAAAGATATTCAAATGACGAACGGATTCAAATGTTGTTGCAAGCCATTCGGATGACCATACCGGATTTTCAACTGGACAAAATTGAAGACTTTCTCTTTACATTGGATGAAATGAAACTGGTCAATCAAATTGGAAATGCGTATTCTTTGAGCGGTGACAATGAAAAAGCAGCCGATATTTTCTATCGACTGCTTCAATATATAAGAAAGCATCTTCCGGAAACGGTTACTTCAAACAGGATGCTTCCCTTGGTTTTGTATAATTTTGCCAGATCGTTGGATTTGTCGCAAAAGTATGAGGAAGGCGCAAAGGTGGCAAGATACGGAAAAGAAGCATGTATAAAATATGGACATTATCAGGTGCTTCACTCGTGTTTGGAAATCGAAGCTGAATGCGACTTCTTTCTTGGAAAAAAGGAGGAGAGTGTCGAACGCTATCGGGAAGCTTTTTACATTTGCAAAGTCATGGGATATGAAGATGATTTGCAGATTATCCGCACAGAAGCAGAAAAGTATCTGAACATCTTATTTTGAATATCATGTAATGTCGTCCTGCGGTGTGGCGGCATCTGCGGATGGAGTAGGACATTCCGGTTTAGTCCTGTATGTAAACGGTGAATATCGGGATGACTCTGACATTGGCAAGCTGATGCACGACTTCAACTGCACCAGTGCCGATGATATGAATTTTGAGATCCTTGCCGAAAAGCCCCGGTATCTGAAGGAAAATCCGAAGGGAGTGAGCGAAATGTGTAAAGTGATGGAAGACCTGAGAGATGAAAGCTATGCAGAGGGCCGCGCAGAATGTCATGCAGAGGGTCGGGAAGAACAGGCTCAGATGACGGCGAAGAACCTCTATGAGCAGGGTCTGACGATAGAGCAGATTGCAAGAGCGATTGGCTTCAGCATGGAGACAGTGGAAAAGTGGCTCACGCAGAAAGCCGGATAAGAGAATAACCGGAATGGCCAGTACATTGTACGATTTGCGTATGATATGCTGGCTTTTTGTTTGGCAGAAGTCAGAGGCAGTCAGAAGTGGGGGGTGGGGGTAGTTAAAAATCTGGAGCCGGGGGTTATTCTGGCTGAACGGAAGGGTTGTCTGTTCTCCCCAGTCCGGGGCAAAATATGGTGGCTGTTCGGAGAAAACACGTTGCAACAAAGAAAAAGGCACTCGATGTTGAAATCGGATGCCTCGTTTTGTTTGTCACGCAAAGTTTTCCCAGACGAGATTTCTCCAAGGCTGCATCTGCTTGAGACGCTCCGGGTGGGTCAAAATCGCTATATCCGGCAGATGTTCGAATCGAATGCCACCCGGCATTACAACCCCCAATGGTAAAAAGCATGTGGTTTCGTTAGGTGGGCACTTATTTTCGTTTTAGAGTGAGGGTCAAGCTTGTGACAATTTGAAGAAATTGTTCCTTTTCGGAACGGTCTGCCACGATTTTAAGCATGACGATGCCGTAGAGTGTGGTGTAAAGAATAACTTCCAACCCGAACGTCAGGAAGGAACCTGTGCGCTCGGATACCAGAAAATGCTTGAGCAGGAGCGCCCCAGTGGTCAGCAAAAGTGTGGCGATGATAATGGGCAGAGTCTCCTTCCAGAATTTCCGGATGTCGAGACCGGCTCGTTTTTGAAAGTACCAGTTCATGATCAGGCCGCTGGTCAGGAACATCGAAATGCCGGTAGAAAGTGCAGCACCGATGATCCCGATCCATTTTGTGAAAAGAATGGTCGTCAGGATGTTCAGGACAGCGCTCAGAAAATAGATCTTTGCACGGAAACCGTACTGCCCCTTGATCTGCAGAATGCAAAGTCCGAGATTCTGCGCCAGATCGATGGAAAATGGAAGCATGACGATGATTGCAACCCAATAGGCTTCTTCGTAGCCTTCTCCGACCCACAGCAGCAGAAATTCACGCCCGAAAACGATGAAGCCGGATAAAACCAGAAGGATGATGTAGAAGGTGATCCGTCCTATCCGGATGAACAAATCCGATACTTTCTGCAGACCGTTTTCTTCTTGATACAAGGCGCTGAGTTTTGGATAAAAAACACCGGAGACCTGTGTGCCGAACTGCATGTACATCATGTAAATTTGAGCGCCGACAGAATAAACGGCAACGACTGCGGTGTTGAACATTCGTCCCAGAATGACCTGATCTGTTTTCCAGAAGATCTGATCCGCAATGCTTCCAAGCAGGATGGCAGCAGAAAGCCCAAGGATATTTTTCACGATCCGGGAATCTTTGGGCTGTTTTGTGATCCGTATTTTTAGTTTTTGGGTCACATAGCCATACCGAATTCCAATGGTCAGGAGGTTCAGAAGGACGATCACCACCGAGACTGTGATTGCATATGGGATCCGGCTGACGCACAAAATGACCAGAAGCGGTTGGATGACCTGCATCAGGATGGATAATATACGCAAAAAGGTGTACTTCTCATGCCCGGTAAGCACAGTCAGATAAACCGAACCCTGCAAGGTGAAAGTCATATTTACGAACAGAAGGATCAGAATAGCAATGCTTTCGTTCAGCTCTGAGGTACTGAATGAACCTGCGTAGAAGCTCCGGAAGGCAAACACCACGGAAACTCCGACCAGATCCAGAATGATTGCCAGAAACCGATAGATGCTTCTTGCCATCGACAGGGTCACAGCGGCTTCTTCATGGTCGCTGCGCCCCAAGGCGTTGCAGTAGTTCCTTAGAATACCGGCCGACACACAGGACTCGAAAACAGTGACATACGAAAAGAATGAGCCGACGATCTGATACAATCCGTATTCACTTTGTCCGAGAAAGTGCAGGAGAACTGGGACGTAGATCATACTGACAACTACGCTCAGGAACACCTGTATATAGGATAATATTGCACCTTTTTTTCGTTCATTCATGGTTTAGTTATTATTGTTTGATGAATATTCTGATGCTTCTCTTCACTTTGCGAAGTATCGTCCACAGAGAAATATGATCGTTCTTTATTAATTGGAACGAGATGCTTTTTACGATAGTTTCTGTTCTCAAATAGTGATTTCTTCGCCAATTCGGGTATTTTTCTTCAACCCATTCACGTGTTTTTCGGAGCGCCTCTTTATTTCCATCAAAGCTTTCCAGAATACGGATAGAGTTATAAACCAATATATGCAAAATTGCCAGCCACTCTAGCTCGTCGTGGTATTCTGTTTGTATGGGTTCAGTCAGTTGCTGTAGTGCTGTATCAAATGCTCTCACGATGTCAAGCGCTGAATCCTTAGGCGGACTCTGCAATGTACTTCCGGGCCGCCTTACATAATGATATAAGCACTCACCAAGGGTATATTCTTCCCCAATTGCAGCCAGAATTGCTGTCGCAGATGCAAAGTCTTCTCCGATTTTTACTCCTTGTACTAAGTGAATCCCGCACTCACAAAGCGCCCTGCGCTCATAAATCTGCATACATAACGAATCGCTGTACAACAAACCGGTATGCGCACTCGCTTCACTGTATTCTTTGAGCCAACGATCATGCTTTTCCAGAAGAACTCCATTTGGTGAACGGACATCATAATTAAATGCCAACACTTTCGGATGATATTTTTTCAATAGAGCAATGATTTTATCCAATACAATCGTATCGACATAATCATCCGCATCCATAAAGAAGATATGCTGTCCATCTGAACGTTCAAGGCCATATTCCCGGGCTGAGTTTTGTCCGCCGTTTTCCTTTTTATAATATTGGATATCCAACGGGGAACTGTCAATCAACTTTTGGATTTTAGCGCTGAACTCCGGCTTTGAACCATCATCAACAGCAATGATTTCAACTTCATGTGCATGTGCACACTGTAAGGAAGCAAGGCACTTTGAAAAATATTCTTCAGGCGTATTATAAATTGGTATAATTATAGAAAGCGTTTTCATGGTTTCCTCGTATGTGGTTTTATGCCTCCAAAATATCCGCAATCCGCTCACAGGCATGGCCGTCGCCATAGGGATTGCTTGCCTTGCTCATAGCATCATACTCTGCCTTGTCCGACAGCAGACGACTGAATTCCTTGTAAATAGTTTCCTCTTCCGTACCAACCAACTTCAGTGTACCTGCGGCAATGCCTTCCGGGCGCTCGGTGGTGTCACGCATTACGAGAACCGGCTTACCCAGAGAAGGAGCCTCTTCCTGAATGCCACCGGAATCAGTCAGGATCAGATAGCTGCGGCTCAGGAAGTTGTGGAAGTCCAGCACGTCCAGTGGCTCGATGATATGGATACGATCATCGTCACCCAAATACTCCTGCGCAATTTCACGCACAACTGGGTTCATGTGAATGGGATAAATTGCCTTCACGTCCGGATGCTCGTCCATGACCCGGCGGATTGCTTTGAACATGTGCCGCATCGGTTCACCAAGGTTTTCACGGCGGTGTGCTGTAATCATGATCAGACGGCTGTCTTTCGCCCAATCCAGTTCGGGGTGTGTATAATCTGCCCGCACCGTTGTTTTCAGCGCGTCAATTGCAGTGTTGCCTGTGACATAGATGCTGTCCGGGTCTTTACCCTCCTTCAGAAGATTCTGCTTTGACAACTCTGTCGGAGCAAAATTATACTGGCTGATGATGGACACTGCCTGGCGGTTGAACTCTTCCGGGTAGGGGCTGTAAATGTTATAGGTGCGCAGTCCGGCTTCCACGTGTCCGACCGGAATCTGCAAGTAGAAGCAGGCCAGCGCTGTCACAAAGGTGGTAGATGTATCACCATGCACCAGTACGACATCCGGCTTTGCTTCTTCCAGAACGGTTTTGATTCGTTCCAGAATATTGACTGTTACATCAAACAGCGTCTGCTTGTCCTTCATGATGGAAAGATCGTAATCCGGTACAACAGAAAACGCTTCCAACACCTGATCCAACATCTGCCGGTGTTGGCCGGTCACGCATACAATCTTTTCAATGTTTTTGCGCTTCTTCAGCTCATTGACCAATGGGCACATCTTGATTGCTTCGGGGCGAGTACCGAAGACTAGCATTATTTTTTTCACAGCATGGAACTCCTTCCGATTAATACGTTTATTTTTTCTTTTTAACCCACGTTGCTGTTCGACAGATAGCACGGATTAGACCATTAAATTTTGTTTCTGCGACAAAAGCAGCTATATGAACTTGGAGTATATGCGGTATAAAAGGAAAATAATCAATTAATTTTCTGGAAAGTTCGGTCTGGTAAACTTCTTGCTCGGATCGCCACGAACCATTGAAATGATGAATCGTAAGGGTGTTTTTAGTGAGTTCTGTTTTACCTGTTTCAAAGCTTTTAGGACATAGATAATCTTGTGGGAGCAATGTAAAAGTGCGAATCGTCTGTTTCTGATTGTTTGGAATAAAGCCATATTTTAAACAGATATTTGTAATTCTGACTACATTTGTGGTTTGGTCCAATGAACTATCAGGCAACAGAAAGTGGGCTGTTTTATATTCATTCAGAAACTCTGTGAACATCGGATTGCCTTTTTCGCATGCCATCAGTCCAGTTGGAATAGAATGCTCAGTTTCAAAACCCGAAACTGCATGGTATTGCAGCAGACTGTCCAAAGGAGCAATCACTTCAACATCTGTATCCATGTAGATACCGCCTTCATGAACCATAGCATACAGTCGTGCAACATCACTGACAAATGCCCATTTCTTTGCCTCGTATGCCTCCCGGACATAATCGCAACAATTCAAATCAAAGTTACTCTCGTTCCACTCTTTGATCTCGTAGTCAGGGCAATATTTTTTCCACGAGGCGATACATTTTTGCGCCAGCTCCGGCAGAGGATTTCCACCGAACCAGCAGTAATGGATGACTTTAGGAATCATTTTGTTTTCCTTTCAATATTGTTTATTGCCATATTTTATACGGAACGACGACAATTGAATCTCGCATCAGATACAGTATAAAAAAGGCGGAAAATACGAGGATGACGTAGAAGTTGATGGATTTTATTCGGGTATATCTATGACTCAATAATTTGCCAAGCATTAGGACCATTAGCCCTTCGAAAAAGAGATTGGTTCTGCCCAAAGTGCTATTGATAATACTCAATGAGGAACAAGCAAATGCCAGCATAATAACACTGCCGACGATGATGTTTTCTTTTTCGGTGAGTTTTTTCCAGTTATTGTAGTAGGCTATATAGAAGATAAGGTATAGCGCAACCAAGAGAATGCCGCTTTTCCAGTTCCCGAATGGGCCGGTTACATAACTGCCGCCGTAGAGAACCTGGTACTTTTCTTTGGAGTGTTGGAGAATAAATGGGTAAAGGACGGGCAGTATTATTAAAGCCGCTGACATACACAAAATACCATCCCGTAAAAAAACAGAGGGTTTCCTGCAACGTTTCTGCCCATAAAATAGCATCATGACGGGAAGCGCAAAGAGAACAATTACGGTTGGATGGAAACCTATCGCAATAATCATTCCAATCACAAAGCCAATAGGAAATCTTTGAAAGCGTCCCTTATTGTATGGCATTTGAATAGAATAATTCTTTTCAAGGCTGCTATATGAAATCAGAGCAGTAACAATCGCTAGACTTTGCCGTATAATACAGAATGACTGAAGATATAGTCCGGCAAAATAAAACAATGAAAAAGTCAGAATCTTATCACAATGATTTACGTGCAGTGCAATCATAAGAAGCATTGCAAACAGGATGGCAGTTGCAATAAGAAAGCCGCGCTCCTTTAGGCCAAGAACATTCAAAAACTTGCAGTAAATTGCAAAGGTGTACTCTGAATTTGTGAAAGACTCTTTCCATGTTTCGATTCCATGAAGGTTGTACTCGATAATATAATTCACAACATCCGTTCCCACAGATTCGGCCCGAAAAGCTGATATAAGCAACAGCCCAATTGAAATCAGAGAATATCCGATATGGTGCGGCTTTTTCTTAAATAGAAGTACAAGCAAAACAGCTTCTATGCATATGTATATCGTCACAAATTTTACGTTGCTCCTTCGGATAGATTTATTTTCGTAGTTGCATGTATATTTTCATTGCGGACGACGTAATACGAAGCCCCAGTATGGCTGATGTTTTGCGTACAAAAAGTGTTTTCTGTGATTTTCCATATTCTAATACCCATTTATATTCTTTGAGAAATGGATATGAAGCTTTCTTTTCCAACGGTGTCAAACAACTATACTGCCAAACCATAATCGAATACTCATATGCAGCAAAACTCATGGCGTAGCTTTCTAATGTCCCAATTGCTTTTTTATGCAAAGTCAACTTTTCTGCAGACTCTGTCACAAATTTTCCCACGCCATCAAAAGACTTTTTCGTGATCTTATTTGTAATAGAATTGCTTCGTCCCTGACGATAATAATAAAAGTCGATGGGCAATGAATCAAATTGCTCTGCTTTTAGAATGCAGTCTCGCATAAATCCGAGATCTTCGCTGATTCTTCTATCTTTTGGAAAGTCTAGTTTATTCTGTGTGAGGAAGGCTCTTCTGAAAAGTTTTCCACATGCGCTTCCAGGATATTTGTTCATTTCAGAAAGATACTTTACTGCATTCAGCTTTCCTTTGCATAGCATTTCATGTGGTATTGGCACATCCAAAAGTTCTTTTCTCCCATTTGGGAAGAGCTTCCATGCATTCATAAAACAAATATCCGCACTGGATCCTTCGATCCATGACAATATCTTCTGAATGCTGTTATTTCCAATAAAGTCATCTGAATCGACAAATGTTATATATCGACCTGTTGCAAACCGCAGCCCTGTATTTCTTGCAGCAGAAAGTCCGCCGTTCTCCTGATGAACAACAATAAGCTCTTTGGATTGCGCCGCAAATTTATCGCATAGTTTTCCAGAGTCATCTGTCGATCCGTCATCAACAAGAATTACTTCAACCTCAGGTGTTGATTGATCTAGAATACTTTTTACGCATTGCTCCAAATAAGCCTCGACATTGTATACTGGGATGATAATGCTTAGAGCTTTTTTCTTCATACCGCACTCTTTTCTAACACAGTCGTATAGACTTTCCTCATGCATTCGCTGACATTCTTCACATCGAACTGCTCCAGCGCTTTTTTATTCTGGGCGCATTCCTGGTCAACCTGTACTCCATTTACAGCATTCTGCATCAACTGGCACAATGTACTTTCATCCGATGACTCAAACAGATACCGGCTGTCTGGCAGCAGGTCTACATTTCCACGGATGCGGCTTGCAATGCAGGGTAGGCCAGCAGCCATTGCTTCCATCAAAGCCACTGGCAGTCCTTCCTGTTTGGATGGAAATACAAAAGCATCCGCACATTTCAGCAGTTCATAGATGTCATTCCGGAAGCCAAGCAAATGCGCTCTGTCCGATATCCCAAGTTCTTTAATCAAGGCAGTTAAGTGCTCCTTTTCTCTGCCACTACCACAAATTAAAAGTTGTGCCCCCGAAATGTTTGATTTTGCAAAAGCTCTGATCAAGAGCTCATGACCTTTCCGTGGAATCAATTCTCCCACAGTGAGGAACGCAAACGCATCCTCCGGGATGCCCAGTTCTTTTCGCTTTGTAGCTCGGTCCACCTGCATGGAAGAGATCTTCTTCACATCCACGCCGATTCCGGGTACATAGTACGCCTTGCCACGCAGGGGGAATTTCTGTGCGGCAGCGTAATCCTCCTGATTGATGGTGATCTGGGCATCGGTATAGCGGGCCAAAAAAGTCTCGGCGGTCTGGTAGATCAGCCGGTTTTTCAATGGACAGCCTTTGTAGAAGTGGAAACCATGGGCTGTATAGAGTACCGGTGCCGTGTGTGCGGCATTGGCAGCCAGACGGCCAACAACGCCACCCATAGGGGTATGACAATGCACACCCGCAAAATGCTCTTTTTTTAGCAGTGATTTCAGCGCCCGATATGCGTTCAGGTTTTCTCTCAATCGCAAAGGTGAACGTTCAATCGGAATTGAGTGGCAGATCACACCGTGTTCCTTCAAGGTGTTTTCAGCGTCTGCACGCATAGTTTCGCCGTCAAAATTCGTTGCACAATGGACCTCGTACCCAAGTTTCTGCAGAATCTGGATATCATTCAATTCAAACTGGACTAAAAAACGTCCATTGTGCGTTACAAAAAGTACCTTTTTCATATTTCCTCACATCATCGGCAATTTATTCTCGTCTGTGCATTCAACTTGCCTATTTTGCACCAGCTGACTTTCCCGCAGCAGCACAATACTTTCCTGCCGGAACTCCGGATCAACCTTTCCATCCACGACACCCTTCCGGCCCAGCACCACCAGAACGCTCTTCCAGATGACCTTCAAATCAAACTTCAGGCTGACATTCTGGACGTACTCACGGTCATAATAGACCTTATCGTAGATATCCACCGTATCCCGACCGTTGACCTGTGCCCAGCCGGTGATGCCCGGTGTCACTTGATATACACCGTACCATCGACGCAAAAAACGAATCTCACGCTCGGTATATACCAACGGGCGGGGGCCAATCAAGCTCATTTCCCCCTTGACCACATTCACAAATTGTGGAAGTTCATCAATACTGGTGTCTCTTAGAAAGCGCCCAAGTCTTGAAATATATATTTGTGGGTCGGCCAAGTCGCCTGTTGCCACATTTTTTGGTGCAGAGCTTTTCATTGTCCGGAATTTAATGATGTTGAAGCAATGTGCATTTTTTCCAACACGCTTCTGCAAAAAGAAAACAGGCTCATCAGGTGCACTGATTTTCTGTGCAATGCTCACGATCAAAAACAGCGGTGAAAGTATTACCAGAGTAATCCCCGCAAGAATCCGGTCGATGACAGAGCGCACCACAAGATAATGCTTTTGCTTATCCGTCATCCGAACATAATATTCACCAAAATCCACATGATACTTCGTTTCTTCTAAATTCACCATTTTTCCTCACACGTTTTTATTCCGCTTATATAATAAGGAAGATTCCTGTGCAACAATTTTTACCAATTGAGTTCCTGTCTGTATTTTGAAGATGTGCTCACTGGGAGACAGTCAAAAATGACCGCATCCGAGTGGTTCTCTGTGAGTTTGAACGCAATATTGACTCTTACCGGTGCTGGCCGGATAAATGACAGTGGTCTTGCCATACTGCTTCTATCGGCTCTATCGCCGCTGGGGAGGTCCTCTCATTATGCTCAAGACAGCCGCAATGCCACATGCGCACACTCCTGCCGCAATCAAGGAGTATCTTCCATTTGAATCGTTGAGGGCATAGTCTGATTTTTTCTGCGACATCGTGATTTATTTCAACCTGTAACTCCTGTCCGACCCTTTATAAAGCCTGCGTGTAATGCGCTCCAGCTCCTGTCTCATACGGTTCAGATCAGAGTGAACATATCGCTGCAGCGTAATCGTTGCATTGGAATGGCCTAACAGTTCGCTCAAGGTTTTGATATCACATCCAGCCTGCAGGCAGGTCGTAGCGAACGTATGACGCAGAACATGTGGGTGAATTTTTCGGATCCTGGCCTGATTCAGGTAACATTGGATGCTCTTGCGGTAACAGCGTGGTTCTACAGGCCGTTCCTCGTTCCCGGAGAGAAACCATGTGGTATCGCTGTATTTTCTGTGCAACTTGCGTAGAGTTCTCAGCAACGGCTTCGGAAGCGGAAGTTCACGGTTAGAATGCTGTGTTTTGGGGGTCTGGATCACAACTTTTGTATGACCATTCCCACAACAGATTCGACAGACAGTGCGCCGGATTATTACTGTGCCTTCATCAAAATCAAAATCCCCCCACTGCAGGCCGCAGACCTCCCCGATTCGCAATCCAAGTTCCATTTGCAGAAGCATCCCGATTTTACGGGTGGTTGGTTCTGACAAAAGAAATTCCCGGAGAGAATCCTGTTCTGTCCGGGTCAAGGGTTGTGGTTCTGGTTTCTGTGTGTGTGGCAGTTTGACGCATATCTCGATGGGCGGCATGAGGTGCAGATGTGCAGCATACTTGCAGATTCGCCGCAGCATCCCAAGACATTCCTGTGCCGAGGATGCGCCAAGTGGCTTGTGGCTCCGGTCTGTGGGCGATAGAATTTGAAGAAAAAGACGTTCCAGCAAAGAATCCGTCATACTTGAGACCGGCAGACTGCCTAAAACAGGAAGAAAATATTTGTGCAGAGTGTACTGATAATGAACATATGTGGATTCTTTGACACTCTGCCTGAGAGCCGTAAGCCAAAGCGCTGCCAGTTCTGAAAAATGCATCGACTTCCCGGAGAGCTGATAGAATCCGGACAGAGCTTTCTGCTTGATCAGTTCTTCCCGGACTTCGCTGTACGCATATCCATACAGGTACCCCCATACGGGTTTTCCTTCGGCGGTGCGCCCTTTGATATAACGCCCCTCCCAGCGGCCGTCCTTTCGCTTATGGATGTTTTCTCCTCGTTTTGCCATCTGAATGCCTCCCTTTACTTGACCCTTGTTTGACTCCTTGTGAGCAAAGAAACGCTTCCGCAATTTCTATAAATTGCATTTCTTGCCTAAAATCGGATAAAATTGCATTAGAATGTTGTTTTTTTCTCCGTCAATTTGGAATGATACAAGGTATTTCTATTGAAGTGCTGGTAAATTCATGATAAAATAAGGCGAGAATTGGTACAAGGCGAAAAATAAGAGGTATCTTCCATGATTCAAATGGAGGATACTCCTTGATTGCGATAGGAGGAGTATGAGGCTTTGTTGGATGCTGTTGAAATGCAGTGGAAAAAGCTTGACCCACGGCAGCATCAGGAAGGCTGATGAGAACCAAAGAAAACAATTGAAGGAGTTATTGGGGTACTATGTCAAAATTTCAGCACGATGTAATGCTAAAGTTCGTGAAAGTGATTGATCTGATTATGATCACGATTCCGTTTGCACTTTGTTGGGAGCTGTATTATTCGTATCAGGTCTATGCAAAGTTTGGTTGGAAGGGCAACTGGGCCATGATCGGTCTGTTTGCGGTGTTGTTCTTCCTGCTGGGAAAAGTCTACGATGCGTTCTGGATGTCTTTGCAGCGTATTTCGGAGTTGATTTATGGGCAAGTGCTGGCGGCAATGGCGACAGACGGCATCCTGTATATCGTGATCTGCCTGATGTCTCGACGGCTCTGCAATATTCTGCCGGGTACTGCGGCGATTGCCGGACAGGTCATGATGGCAACCCTGTGGGCAAGATGCGCCCATACCTGGTATTTCCGGACTTTTCCGCCTCAGCCCACCGCAGTGGTCTACGATGTCCGGCATGGTCTGGAAAAGCTCATCAATGAATACGGCCTTTCAAAAAAATACGATGTCAAGATGACATTGAATGTGGAAGAATGTCTGAGCGACCTGAGCCTGCTGGATGGAATGCAGAGTGTGTTCATCAGCGGTGTTCACAGCCATGAGCGCAATATCATCCTGAAATACTGTGTGGGACAGGGCATCAATGTGTTTGTGATCCCTCGTGTGGGCGATGTGATTATGAGCGGTGCCCAGCCGATGCATATGT
>OHOR01000504.1_pt1 | contig 17091 bp, 15 predicted proteins | sample 1569911 | NCBI WGS metagenome assembly OHOR01 (sample SAMEA3879517, study PRJEB24766) | human gut metagenome | biome: human-associated habitat; feature: feces | place: USA | collected 1985/1987
AGAGCCGCGCAAACGCGCGGCCCTTCAAATACTCATCAAGCTAAATTTATTTCTTACGAAGATTTACAGTTGTCGTATGCTTGCAATGCTGGCAGCAACCCTTACCGCCACCGGCATCACAGCCAATGCAGCCACCGGTTTTATGTGCCTTGATGACCTGCTTGGATGCCAAATACACACAACCAACAATAATCAGACCAATAATCCAGGTTGCCATACGAAACACCTCTTTTATTTTGCATCAACGCTCATAACAGTCTCTTTATCATACTTTTTAGCGGGACGGAAGAGCAGATACAGGAACGCAATCAGGAAAACAACAGCTACAGCAGTACCGAAGCTGAACGCTTCACCACCGACAAACACTCTGCCGAACTGGTAAACCATCAGGCACATGCTATAAGCATACAGGTTTTGGAAGAGGATAGTTGCCCAGGTCCACTTCTTGCTGTTCATCTCCTGGCTCATAGTGGAAATCGCTGCCAGGCAGGGAGAATCCAGCAGGTTGAACACCAGGAAGGAGAACGCTGCAACCGCACTCGGGAAGAACGCCATAACAGCAGTCCACAAATCAGGCTCATCCTCAGCTGCATCAGCCAGACCGGAAAGAATAGCCATCGTGCTGACGATAGATTCCTTAGCCACAAAGCCGGAGAAAGCAGCAGCCACAGCCTGCCAGCTGTCAAAGCCCAGAGGAGCGAAGATAGGAGCAAAACCATTACCAATGTAAGCAACAAAGCTCTTTTCAGTATCAACCATAGCAACAGAGCCTTCATCAATACCAAAGCTTGCCAGGAACCACATAACAACGCAGCACAGGAAGATAATAGTACCGGCTTTTTTCAGGAAGCCTGCAACACGCTCCCAGGTATGCAGCAATACGTTCTTAGCAGCAGGCAGATGGTACGGCGGCAGCTCCATAACAAACGGAGCAGGATCGCCGGCAAACAGCTCAGTCTTTTTCAGAATGATGCAGGCAGTAATTACAGCGAAGAAGCCAACGAAGTACATAATCGGCGCCATGTACCAGTCACCACCCATAATAGCGCCGGAAAGCAAAGCAATAACAGGCAGCTTAGCACCACAGGGGATAAATGTAGTCGTCATGATAGTCAGACGACGGTCGGTTTCGTTTTCAATAGTACGGGAAGCCATAATACCCGGTACACCGCAGCCTGCAGAAATCAGCAGAGGAATGAAGCTCTTGCCGCTCATACCGAACTGACGGAAGAAACGGTCCATAATGAAGGCTACACGCGCCATATAACCACAGTCCTCCAAAAAGCTCAGCAGCAGGAAGACAATCGCCATTTGCGGAGCAAAGCCAATCGGTGCACCAATGCCGCCGATAATACCGTCAACAACAAGAGATACCAGCCAATCCTCACATTCGGCAGCCTCCATGTGCTCCTGCACCCAAGGCTGAATCCATTCGCCGAACAGTGTATCATTGGTGAAATCAGTTACAACAGTACCTACGGTTTCTACAGCAATGTAGTAGACAAGGAACATGATAATCGCGAAAATCGGCAGAGCCAGGAAACGGTTCGTTACAATGCTGTCGATTTTATCGGAAATAGTCAGACCGGTATGGCCTTTGACAACTGCATTGCTCATCAGCTCGCCAATGTAGTTATAACGCTCGTTAGTAATAATGCTTTCGGCATCATCATCCAGCGCTTCCTCGCAGGCTGCAACGATTTCTTCAATCTTAGCCTGCTCGCCCTCGCTCAGGCCCAAAGCATCAGCAATTTTCTTATCACGCTCAAACAGTTTTACCAGCAGCCAGCGCTCGCTCATACCGTGTACCTTGTTGCCGGCTTCGCGGGCAATCGCAGTCAGAGCATCCTCAACCTCGCTGCAGAAGCGCATATATTTCGGTGCGGCACCGCCGACAGCTTTAATTGCTTTTTCGGCAGCCTCACCGGTGCCTTCACCCTGCAGTGCGGAGGTTTCCACAATCTCGCAGCCAAGCTCGGCAGCCAGCTTAGCAGTATCAATCTTATCGCCGTTCTTGCGAACGATATCAATCATGTTCAAAGCAATAGTTACAGGATAACCCATCTCCATAACCTGGGTAGTCAGGTACAGGTTACGCTCGATGTTAGAGCCATCAACCAGATTCAGTACACCGTCAACATCATTTTGCAGCAGATAGTTACGGGAAACAACCTCCTCCAAAGTGTACGGAGACAAGGAATAAATACCGGGCAGGTCGGTAATAATTACATCATCATGACCTTTAAGGCCGCCTTCTTTTTTCTCTACAGTTACGCCGGGCCAGTTACCAACATATTGGTTGGAACCGGTCAAATCATTAAACATTGTTGTTTTGCCGCAGTTAGGGTTACCAATCAGGGCAATCTTGATCTGTTTCATCTTTCCCCTCCAATTATTCTACAACGATGTGTTCAGCCTCGCCGTTACGCAAAGTCAGCTCATAACCACGTACAGTTACCTCCACCGGATCACCCAGCGGTGCAACCTTGCGTACGAATACGCTCACACCCTTAGTCACTCCCATATCCATAATACGTCTTTTTACCGCACCCTCGCCAACGAGCTTAGCAACGGTAACTGTTTCACCAACAGGAACTTCTTTTAATGTTTTCATAACATCCTCCACTTGCATCAGATAAATATTTTGGCTGCCATCTGCTTGCTCAGGGCAATGCGGGCATCCTTCACATTGACGATAAGATTACCGTCAATTTCAGAAATAACAGTTACAGCTGAGCCTTCTACAAAGCCCAGGTTAGCCAGAAAGCGTTTGATTTCATCCTTGCCGTGAACAGCGCTGATCTTGTTAGTCTCGCCGCGACGGGCCATTAATAAAGGCATCATAATTCCCTCCAAAGAATTTGTTAGCAGATACTAACTTGACACGATTTTTTTAGTAGTTAGGCATTCCTAACTACTATTGAAAGTTTACGTCAGCTATAAATTTTTGTCAAGCATTTTTTGTAAAATCCTATGCTAATTTACAAAATTAGTTAGCTTCTGCTGTCATGTTTACAAAAAAATATCGGCTGACTTTATAGTCAGCCGATGTAAACTAAATCAGCATATTAGCTATAGCTTTTTATTATATCTTTTTGTAGAGAATACGGATAGAATTCAGTACACACAGCAGCGATACGCCGGTATCGGCAAAGACTGCCGCCCACATGGAAGCGTAGCCCATAAGGCCTGCAATCATAATGATAACCTTAACAGTCAGAGCGAAAATTACATTCTGCCAAGCAATCGCACCGGTTGCACGCGCAATCGCAATAGCCTGCGGAATAGCCTTCACTTCGGAATTCATGAAGACAACATCGGCAGCTTCAATCGCTGCATCTGCACCGCTGCCCATAGCAGCGCCAGCATCCGCACCAGCCAGTACAGGCGCATCGTTAATGCCGTCACCAACGAACATAACCGGGCCGTACTTGTTGCGCAGCATATTCAGCTCGCTGAGCTTATCCTGCGGCAGCAGCTGAGCACGTACCTCGTCAATGCCTGCTTCCTTAGCCACAGCCTGCGCTTCCTTCTGCGCATCGCCGGTGAGCATAGCAGTTACCAGGCCTTGTGCCTTCAGCGAAGCAATTGCTTCCTTGGCATCTTCCTTCAGGGTATCGTTAATCAGCAGCTGGCCCATGTATAAGCCATTGTCAGCAACAAGCACCTCACTGCCGCTTTCGGTGGGAGTATAGCCGCCGTATTCAACGTTAAAGCGTTGCAGCAGCTTGGTATTGCCGCACAGAACCTTGCGTGCGCCAAAGTACGCAACCAGGCCTTCACCGGCAATTTCTTCAAATTTATCGGGGCGCACAAGCTCAAGCTTTTCAGCCTTAGCAGCCTCTACGATGCTTACAGCAATCGGGTGGGTAGAAACAAGCTCAGCACTTGCACACAGGCGCAGCAGCTCGTCAGCTTTCATGCCTTCGGCAGCATTAACCTTCTGCAGTACAAAGTTACCCTTGGTAACGGTACCGGTTTTATCCATAACTACGGCAGCAATATTTTTCAAAGCCTCCATAGCAACGCCGCCCTTAAAGAGAATGCCGTACTTGGAGCCGGCGCCGATGCCGGAGAAGAAGGCCAGCGGCACACTCAGCACCAGTGCGCAGGGGCAGCTGATAACGAGGAAGGTCAGCGCAGTATAAATCCATTTATTCCAGTCGCCGGTAATCAAGGACGGAATCACGGCAGTCAGTACTGCGGCAGCAACAACAAACGGAGTATAGATACGTGCGAAGCGGGTAATGAAGCGGTCGATGGTCGGCTTGCTGGCAGCAGCGTTCTCTACGCTGTCCAGAATACGGGTAACCATGGACTCCTCCAGAACCTTTTCTACACGGATTTTCAGCATACCGGAGGTATTCACACAGCCGGAAACAACCTCATCGCCATATTTGCGCTTCACAGGCACAGGCTCGCCGGTTACCGGGGAGGTATCTACCAGGCTTTCGCCGTCGATAACAACACCGTCCAGAGGGATACGGTCGCCTACGCGCACCAGCAGAATGTCGCCTACATGTGCATCAGCGGCAGGAATAACCTTCACCTCTTCGCCTACGAGCAGGTTGACAACCTCCGGACGCAGGTCAACAGCGTCCATAATCTGGCCACGGCTCTTTTCTACCGCACGCTGCTCAAAATATTCGCCCACACGATAGAAGAACATAACGCCAACAGCCTCTTCCCAAGCCTGAATTGCAAACGCACCTAATGTTGCAACGGTCATGAGGAAGTTTTCGTCAAATACATTACCCTTGGCAATATTCTTCAAGGCAGTCAGCACAATGCGTCCGCCCAGCAGAATATAAGCAAAAATCAGGAAGTACATATGATATGCTTCCGGCACCAGTCCCAGCCATTCGGTGATGATGAATACTGCACCGCCAAGTACGATTTCGATAATTGTCTGTTTTTCGCTCAGCTCGGAGAAGATACCGCCGGATTTTTTGCGTTCCTCCAGCTCAGGAGCCAGAGAAGGCTTGCTTTCAGCCTCCAGCAGTACAACACCCTCTTCTACCTTATCGGTTACAGCCTGCATTTTCTCCAGCAGACCGTTATAATTTTTAGCACTTACGCGCAGCTTTTTCGTAGTAAAGGTCAGGGTAGCTTCATCAATCTCAGGCATAGCGTTCAGCGCACGTTCAATCTTGGCACCGCAGTTAGCGCAGTCCAGATTTTGCACCAAATAGACTCTGCTCTTGCCGCCTAATTGCGGACGGCGGTCACGCGGTACTACCACTACGTCGGACTCAATAGATGTGCAGATTTTCTGAATTTCCGGCAACAAAGCCTCATGGTCTGCAGCGCTGAGGCGCAGCTGCTTGGTAGCAAAGCTTACGTTGGCATAGGTTACACCCGGCAGCTCTTTGATTTTATATTCCATTTTGGCAGCACAGTTAGCACAGCCAAGGTTTTGCAGAATATATACACGCTTAATTTTATCGGCATCCGGCATACGGCAGGTGCAATTAGCCAGGCTCTCGCCGCATACATCGCAGTACTCCTCATGCGGATGGCAGATTTCGCAATTACAGTCAGCAGGATGACCGGGAACGTGATGTCCGTGTGCATGAGCATGTTCGTGGCCATGGTCGTGACCGCAACCGCATTCGTCGCCGTGTGCATGAGCTTGTTCATGCTCATGCTCATGGTCGTGTCCGCAACCGCATGCGTCGCCGTGTGCGTGAGCATGTTCGTGCTCGTGCTCATGGTCATCGCCGCAGCCACACTCGTCGCCATGCGCGTGAGCGTGTTCGTGCTCATGGTCGTGTCCGCAACCGCATTCGTCACCATGTGCGTGAGCATGTTCGTGCTCATGGTCATGTCCGCAACCGCATTCGTCACCATGTGCGTGAGCGTGTTCGTGCTCATGACCGTGGTCGTGACCGCATTCGTCGCCGTGTGCATGAGCATGTTCGTGTTCGTGGCCATGGTCGTGTCCGCAACCGCATTCGTCACTGTGTGCGTGAGCGTGTTCATGCTCGTGATTATGCTCATGTTCATTACCACAGCAGCAATCATCGCCATGCTCATGCGAATGCTCTTCATGTTCATGGTCATAATCGTGTCCGCAACCGCATGCATCACCATGACTATGCTTAGGCACATGTCCCATAGTTTTGTGATCATGGTCCTTGCCGCAGTGACCGCAGGTGCAGCCTTCCGGATGCTTGCTGTAATCCTCTACACTATTGATATGGCCGTCGATGTGACGAAAAGCTCTTACATCGCCGGCACCGTTACGGATATCTTCTAAATCTTTCTTCATTATATCTGCCACCTTTCTTTTCAGGTTATCTCGCTCTTCATATGAGTATTCATTCATATGTAATGTAAAAAATAATAGGAAAGGTGATAACACCTTTCAGTAAATTCTTTGATACCTATATTATAACACAAATAACGTATGAGTCAATACTCACTTATAAAATTAGTGATAAAAATTCCTAAGAAAAAAATGGGTACAGCTCATTCGCTGTACCCACTATAAAAGTTGATGGAGAAAATTACTTTCAAAGAGGCTCTATGCTTACGCATATCGCATTATGACTATATATTAGTCAAACAGATGGCAGGCAACCCAATGACCATGCTCAACCTCTTTCAGCTCAGGCTTAACCTGTACGCAATGCTCGGTGCAGTGCTCGCAGCGGCTGGCAAACGGGCATCCAGGCGGCAGGTCCAGCGGACTCGGGATTTCGCCTTCCAACGGCTCAATCTTTTCACCCGGCTTGAAGTCTACCTTAAATACAGCACCCATAAGTGCCTTGGTGTACGGATGCTTGCAGTGTTCTGCAATACGGCTGTGCTCCATCCATTCTACTACATTACCCAAGTACATTACCGCAACCTGATGGCACATCAGGTCTACCAGACCAAGGTCATGAGCAATGAACAGGTAAGTAATATTTTTTTCTTTTTGAATACGGCACAGCAGCTCGCAGATTTTTTCCTGTACGGAAACGTCCAGCGCACTGGTCGCTTCGTCGCAGACGATAATCTTCGGCTCCAGTGCCAGAGCGCGGGCAATGCCCAGACGCTGACGCTGACCGCCGGACATGCTGTGCGGATAGCGGTCCTTGAATTCAGCAGGCAGCTCAACCATTTCCAGCAGCTCTGCTGCTTTGGCATCTACCTCGCTGTTTTTAATCAGGCCGAAGTTTTTCAAAGGCTCGGTGAGGATATCCTTAACAAGCATCTTCGGGTTGAAGGCAGCAGTAGGATCCTGGAACACCATCTGGATGTTCTTTCTGTCCTGACGCAGCTGTTCACCCTTGGACTGCATCAAATCATGGCCTTCGAAAATTGCTTCACCGCTGGTAGCAGGGTGAATACGCAGCAGAGTACGCACAAGAGTACTCTTACCGCAGCCGGATTCACCGATGATGCCCAGGGTACGGCCTTCGTATGCACGCAGGTTGATGTCATTGCAGGCAGTCAGAAACTTGCCGCCGTCAACTGCGAATTTTTTGGTAAGGTGGTTAATCTCCAGTACCAGTTTAGTACGTTCATAGGCCGGTCTTTCATTATTGCTCATAATATGTCTTACCTCCTATGACCGGAACTGCCCTCAGCAGTTGTTTTGTATAATCATCCTGCGGATTGCCGATAACGTCCTCACGCTTGCCATATTCCACAACATGACCGCCCTTCATAACCATCAGCTTGTTGGATACATAGGAAGCAACGCCCAGGTTATGGGTAACCATGATAACGGCAACGCCATATTCGTCACGAATATCAACAATCTGGCGGATAATCTGAGCCTGAGTAGTTACGTCCAGCGCACTGGTCGGTTCATCGGCCAGAAGGATTTTCGGACTGAAAATCATGGCCATAGCAATACCTACACGCTGACGCATACCACCGGACAGCTCAAACGGGAAACTGTTCATAATATTTTCCGGGTTCGGCAGACGCACGTTAGTCAGCATATCGCAGCACATCTTGTAAGCCTGATCCTTAGTCTTGTCCGGCTGATGCGCCTGAACATAGTCGATGAACTGTTGGCCGATGCGACGGATAGGATTAATCATGTTGCCGCTGTCCTGGAAAATCATGGACATCTCGCTGCCATACATTTTGCGCCACTCTTCAGGAGTATTTTGCAATACATCCTTGCCGTCAAATGTGATGCTGCCGCGGCTAACACGGCCGGCACCGGGCAGGCAGCCCATAATAGCGCGGATAACGGTGGTTTTGCCACTGCCGGACTCGCCAACGATGGACATAATCTCGCCCTTATCCAATTCTAAGCTGGCACCGGTTACGGTGAGCTTGTCACCGTAGCTGATGTCTAAATCTTTTACTTCAAGAAGCATTGAACAATTACCTCTTTATTAATTATTGTTTCGGGCAAACGTCTTTAGTCAGCCAATAGTAGTCAGCCGGGAAGATATTAGCGTTAGCCAAGCCTGCTTTAGATACCATGTTGGTCTTCGGATAGCCAAAGAACAGAGCAGCGCCGTCATCCAGCAGGATTTGCTGCATTTGAATCATATATTCACGACGTTTAGCCGGATCGAATTCTACAGACAGCTTATCAGACAGTGCGTCGTATTGCGGATTGCTGTAGCCGGTGGAGTTTTGCGGTTGGCTGCCGTTGATGTTGCTCTTCCAGTACCAGTTCAGGTAAACTTCCGGGTCACCGGTGTTAGCAGTCAGGATGTTGGAAATAATCAAGTCAAATTCACCATTGCGGCGCATCGGGTCAAGTACGTTATAGTCAACGTTCTTCATGTTAACCTTAATACCGATTTTCTTAGCATCCGGCATCATCTGTCTGATCATCTTAAGCTGCTCCTCAACAGGAAGCACGTCTGATGAGCCTGTGATGTTTCCGACACTTGAGCCGTCCTCCTTAGCAAGACCTGCTACAACAGGATCTGAAACTGCTGTGTATACTGTTGGAAAGTCTGCATTCATAGCTGAATTGTAGGCGCTGGCTGCACATGGTGTAGCGATGGCACAAATCATATCAACCTTCTCAGACACGAAGCTGTCTGCAATAGTGCTTGCTGTACCGGTATCTGTCTGTGCATTCTGGTAATCAACCTTTAGGTTTTTACCTTCCTCGATGCCCTCTTCCTTGAGGCCCTCTAAGAAGCCCTTCCTGCAGTTGTCAAGAGAGCCATGCTCTGCAAACTGCGAAATACCTACTGTGTAGCTGTCACCCTTTGCGCCACTCTGTGTAGAGCCCTTTGAACCCTCTGCTCCACAGCCTGCCATAAGGCCCATGGTGCAAACTGCTGCTAAAATTACTGATAATACTTTCTTTTTCATATTGAATTCCTCACTTTCTTTGTGAAGTGTTTGTTTCCCGATGTTCGCGATTTTCTCATAAATCTGCCTCAACAAGCCAGATGTCATAGCCTCAAATCAAATTTGCGCTAACGATATTTCATCATGTTAGTGTTTATGCAAAAAACCGCCTCAAGCTAATGCTTGAGACGGTAATAAATTCTTATTATCGCGGTACCACTCAATTTGACGAATTGTCCACTCTGTCATGTACTAATATACATGCCGAAATGATAACGGGTTCGGTTCCCGGTGACGCCTACTGATTTAATCGTTAAGAAACTATGCTCTGTACAATCAAACGCTTCGGATCACCCTCGAAAGGCCATTCAACAATCAGTTTCATACGGCTTCCCACCAATTGCCGTTCTCTGGAATGATTCTTGGTTGTTTACTCTTCTTTCTCATCGGTTTTGAAACACTGTTAAATTAATCTTTTAATATACTTTATGCTCTTTTTGTCACTTTGTCAAGGTAAAGTTTGAAAATTTCTGTATTTAAGAGGTGATACCCCATACATTTTCTTGAAGCTGCGTATAAAATAGCTCACATTCTGATATCCACTGCACATCGCAACCTCTGTAACGGAAGCTGCTGATTCCTCCAATAGCTGTCTGGCGTGCTCCAGCCTGAGATGATTGACATACTGTGACAGAGTAATATGAAAATGCTCTTTAAAGTAGCGTGATATGTATTTTTCTGACAAATGAAACTGTGCACCAAATTCCTTCAGTGAAATTTCCCTTGTATAGTTTTGCCGGATATACGTTATCATTTCTTTTTCTGTTGTGTTGGTGCCATTTGTGCCATTTTCCAGAATCAGACCATTTCTCCACATTTTCCGGATGAATTTGATGAGAGTTATTTTTGTCTCAAATTGCGCCTCTATATTTGCAGCATCTGTGTTTTCTGCGTTTTTCCCTGATATCTGTGCATTTATCTCTATCAGCCGCTCGCATATATCTGCTGCTGTATCATTTATCTGAGGACTAATCATAAGTCTGCCTCGTTTGAGAGGGGATAGGATTGATTTTTCCATGAGATCGTCCGTCTGAAATGATATATATTCAAGAGGAAACAGAAACGTGTAATAATCTGTATCTCCTGTCGGCGAGCCCATTAAATGCAGACTGCCCGGAGATACCACAAATGCATCCTTTGGGCTTCCTATATAGTTTTCACCTGATATGGTCACATGCAGCTTGCCCTGCTTTACATATATAATTTCCAGTTCATCGTGCCAGTGTACCGGAATCTGGAATGCACGCTTTACATCACTGATATGGTATTGACTGAACGGATTTTCCGGTGTGCCGTGTGGCCGGTTTTCTTTTAATTCAAAATACATTTTTCTACCTGCTATTTACTTACATAATATTTATTTCATTTTACAATAAAACTTCTGATTTTTGTAATATAAATTGCAAATTGTAATCTGAATAATTCAATATTTCATCAATTTTGCAAGTTTTTATTTTCTGTTGACAACAACGCTGCTATGGTTTTATATTATTCAAAGTTTGCAGATTACAGAGCTACCGGCTCTTTTTAGGAGGTACATATATGCAAAGAAGCTCTAGCTCCAACAAAGGCTTTTCACTTGTAGAACTTATAATTGTAATTTCAATAATGGCGGTTCTTATCGGAATTCTCGCGCCTCAATTTATTTCATATATACATAAATCAAAGGTTGCATCTGATTGGGCTAATCTTAAGGCTTATTACAGCGAGATAGAGACCGACTATGTTGATAACGATGGTACATATAATCCTGATGTTCCAACCATCAGCCAAAACCTGGCCCTGACAGGGATGATGAGTACTGTCGAAGAGAGATTAAATTCCTGGACGGACGCACCGTTAAACTTAAGGCCGGGTACTATGCAATAACAAAATCATATACCGACAATGGCGGATACCAGATAGCATATTACTGTGATAAATGCAAGAGCGATTGGGATAAGCATAAAAAAACCTGTGAACTTACCCTTGGTTTATAGCATTTCATTTTCTGAGACTAAATTATAGATAAAGTAGAAATAGTACAATTTTTCCTTGAAATAATACAAGAATTATTTGTGATAATGTAATATATTGATGCATGCAAGCTTCTCTTCTTTATATCTTCCTCTCCCAAATGAAGTTTATAATGAGAAGTTTGCATTCTTTCTGTTAATATCGCAAAGTATACATACATTATAAATTAGGTAATCTATATGCAGGTTCAAAGAAAAACACTTACACAGCTTTCCATTCCAATATGCTTCGAAACACTTTTTTACATGCTGTCAGGCATGGTCGACACTCTTATGCTGTCATCCGTGAGCGACCAGGCGGTTGGTGCTGTCGGCACGGCAAATACATATATCTCCGTTTTCATCATCATGTTTGGTGTCATCTCAAGCGGTATGGTTGCTGTCATGACGCAGAATATCGGTGCCGGAAAACCGGGTATAGCATATCAGGCAAGGCAGCTTGGGCTTATATTTAACGCTGTAATAGGTGTGCTCATGGCTGTTTTTCTGGCTGTTTTTTCCGGAAATATTCTCAAAATGGTCAGCATTGCACCGGCGCTTTTTGATTCGGCAAATACTTATCTGCGCATTGTTGGAGGTGCCTGCTTTTTAAATGCTCTCATACCGATTTATTCAAGCTACCTGAGAGTTTTCGGCTACACAAAGCAGTCACTTTGGGCATCAATTATTGGAAATGTCATTAACTTTATACTTAACGCTGTTTTTCTCTTTGTAATGCACTGGGGCGTTATGGGTGTTGCCACTGCAACGGTTATCTCACGTATTGTCAATCTGATTATTGTTGCCACAATGGGCGCTGTGCTCATCAAGGCAAAGAACAGTCCTGAGCGCATAGCTCCCGGAAAAATTCTCGGACAGATTATAAAGATTGGCTTCCCGTCTGCCTGTGAAACCGCGCTTTACAATATCGCAATGACTCTTGTAGTGCGATTCATGAACCAGATGGATGCTGACGGACTGAACGTCACTGCGCGCTCTTATGCCATACAGATTGCTAACTTTTCGTACTGTATCGGTGCTGCCTTAGCTCAGGCAAATGCCATCCTGACCGGCTGGCATATCGGAGCAAAGGAGTATGACGAATGTGATAGGGGCACTCGCAAGGCCGCTATCTACGGTGTGATTACGGCATCCTGCCTTTCTATCACATTTGCGCTTTTAGGTAACTACATTGTGCGAATCTTCACGAATGACGTACAGATGATAAATCTTGTCACAAAGCTTCTCGCCATCGATATTGTGCTGGAGTTTGGAAGAGTCACCAATCTGGTATATGGTCAGGCACTGAAGACAAGCGGTGACGCCGTATTCCCGGTTGTCATGGGTGCTGTTTTCATGTACCTTGCGGCGGTCGGTGGAACATACTTCTTCGGACTGCATCTGGGGCTTCTCGCAGTCGGTGCTTACATCGGACTCGCAAGTGACGAGTGCATCAGGGCTGTCGGCATGGTGCTGCGCTGGAAGAGCGGAAAATGGAAGAATAAGGGACTGGTTGATTAGAGCTTGTATCCCGCCTTTTGCATCGCCCTTTCAAAGTCTGCAAACGTCATATTCAGTCTCTTTATTGAAAAGTCATTACATATCAGTCACAAAATATTTAAAATATATGAAACACCTACAATAATAACGCTCATTATTGAAAATGCTTCTATATTTCCTCGTGATATTTTAGAAACTAATAAACCAATTATGCTAATCATAACCGAGATTATAAGATAGAACAGATATAATAAAACAATAAATTGCCATATAGACAAGTCCGATATAATATATGGTAAATGCATAGTCCTCTCAATCATCAGACTTTCAACCCCTGCATTCAGATTTCCTAAATCAAATATAATGTACTTTGTCACAAATTCAACAAATGCAAATAATATACATATCAACAACGAAATTAATAAACTAATGTTCAGTCGCGATTTTAACAATATCATTCTTCCATTTTTAGATGATTTAATCATAGCTAATGTTCCTGCATATATATCATCTGTATACATAGGTACCACAATCAATAAAATAACTATTATAGGTATAACATTAAACCTCAAATTTTCAATATAATCACTTATTTCAATATCATAAAAATATTGTGCACTTTTATCCAGACTATCATAATACTCTGTTTTCTCAACAATGTATTTGACAGTTGCTATTCTATATTGAGCTTTCTTTTGTTCGTTGATTATAGAATGATAATCCTTACCATCTATTTTGCCATTATTAAATGCAATTTCATTCTTTTGCTCATCATCCATAATAGCTTGGAATTTCTGATATTCTGAATTAATGTATTCTTTTTTTTCAATTGAATATTCGCCTTCCATTTCATTCATATAATTTTCATACACAGACTTATGATATCCATTAAACATAGTTGTTCTCATCTGGCCCGCCATGATGCTTTGAATAATTAGTCCAACAACAAAAATTATATATACCTGAGGTTTTGAAAGAACTTTGTATAATTCCATTTTGGTAACATTATTCATTATCCTTCCCACCAATCTTCTCAAATTTTGTCAGACATCCTTCTTTAATCAATATTATATAGTCAGCCACTTCCTCTACGTCTGATAAAATATGTGTTGATAATACAATAGTTTTTGTTTTAGATAATTTTCTAATTAGATTTTTAAATCTTGCCCTTTCTTCCGGATCAAGTCCCACTGTCGGCTCGTCAAAAATAATAATCTCCGGATTAGCTACACATGTTATTGCAATTCCAAGTCTTTGCTTCATTCCTCCTGAAAAAGATTTAACCTTATCGTTACGATTCTCATACAAATTAACATCCCTTAACACCTGTTCCACGTTTGAATCTAACTCTTTTTTATTTACACCTCTAAGATACCCAAAATACTCTATGGTTTTTTTTGCTGTGAAATTTGGATAATAACCTACATTTTGTGGCAAAAAACCAATTTTTTCCCTATATCTGTCATCTAATTCTTTTATATCAGTTCCATTATATAAAATTTTGCCTGAACTCATATCCAAAACATCTGACATTATATTCATAATAGTAGATTTACCAGATCCATTTGGTCCAATCAATCCATAAATACCATTTTCAAATTTGATGCTGATTCCATGCAATACTTCTTTACTTCCATATCTTTTTTTTATATCAATTAACTCTAGCATGATATTTTTGAACTCAACTTTCCCTAAAATTCGTGTTATAAAAATAGTAACCCAGCGCTATCACTATAATTGCAAAAACCAGATTAATTATTAAAGAATAACTTAATAACTGAATTGGAACTCCCATTAAATTAATAGGTTCATATTCCTTAAAATAATTGACACTTTCACTAATCAATGGAAACGGTGTGTACTTTCTAAGAATATCATAATTTTCAGCTTCTCTGATTGTGCCACCAGATAAAGCAAAATATTTTCCTGATAAAATATAATTAATTGCTATACCTCCCAGACCAATAAATGTATTAATCGCTATCGGCACAATATTACTTTTAAAAAATAAAGAAACAAAAATAAATACACTAGATAATACAAAAAAACCAATTGCCCTCATAATTACTACTCCAATTATCATCTCAAATAAAGTAATACTATAAGGTGAATGTAAGAAAGCGTTATTTAAGAGAATTGATGTATTCCATTGATCTATTTTATTCCAAAAAACTGACCATATTGTCATTCCCAAAGTTTCAACCACTGATGCCATTATCGAAAAAAATAATGTTACCACTATTTTATTCCGATAAGATAACTTCCCACCTCTATATGATGATTTAATCATATAAAATGTATTGTTATTATGTTCATTCAAAAACAAAAAAGAAGAAAATAAAATAATTACAATAATAAATACAATATCTACAATATCAGTTACGCAAAATAAATCATATACTTCATTTAAAGTCTCACTTTCTCCAATTACAAGATTAGTCTTCTTTCCATATAATTTATTTATCGCTTCGTTCATTCTCTTATAATATCCAGACTCAGTTTTTATTTTAATTTCAGAATCAGAAATAACACTATCCCTATATTCAACAACATTATGACAATTTAAAGCATCTTTATCCAATGTCAGATAAACAAACATTTCATTCATTACATCTGCATTTTGTGTTTCTTCGTATTTGTTTTGTAACTCCATTACTTTTTGCTCTATCACATCATATTTTTGTTCTGAAAAATCACCAATATATGCAGAAAACTCTCTTAAATTTATTTTCTCATTAGCATATGCATTATATGAAATTGCCATTGAAAAAATAAAAGCCACAATCATAGAAATCATAAGTATTTTACATGATAATATTTTTTTAATTTCATATCTCATTGCATCATCTCACCATAATTCTTCCCATCAAGATCCATGTAAGCTACACCACCATTAAATATTGTATATATTTTATCATTTATTTGAAAGGCAGAATCAGCTCCCATATTTACACAAGCTGAATAATCGGCAATAATTTTTCCGTTTTTATCATATATTATTTTGTTACCATTATCTCCACCACTGGCATATATATATTTATTCTGTACAGAAAAGAAAAGCGCATTATCTGCTATTTTTATAGAACTTTCATCATCCGGTGACAACTTATATAATTCGCTAAATTCATTTGAATAATATATAAAATTCTCATCGTTATCCGCCATAAAAGCCTTACCATTTGATGCTATTGATTTACTCTCAAACGTTGTTAAATTTACCTTGACAATTTCATTTATATCATTGATATAGTAATAATTTCCATTCAAAATAGCTCCCCATGGAAATTTGCCAATATTGTAATGACAGTATATAATATTAAAATTTTTGTCCAACAAATAGGCATGTCTATCACCATCTACTTTTACTATATCATCCGACAATACCCTAACATATAAAATAGCCTCACTATCATCAATTGCTAATTCTGATGACATTTCAGTTGGAATAGAATTTTTAAAGACCGTTTTTCCCGATTCTGCCTCAACAATAGAACCATACAACCTATTTTCACCTGATACAACTTTACTTTTGTTATAACATTTGTATATTTTACTATTGAAAACAAAATACTCACCAAGTTCAACATATGCTTCACACGTATCATTGCTGTGTGAACAAGCTGAGTTTCTGCAATTCACATTAAGCTTTTTGTCGTTTTTTTTATTAGAATAATTATACGATTCATATATTTGATTCTCACAATCAAAAAAAATATAGTCGTCATCATAAATAGCACCCAATCCATTCAACCTTTTTGCTTGACAAAATTTGCCATTTCCCATAAATAATTTATCGTTATCCTTTGTATTGCTATTGTTACATTCTATTATCCCCAATGTAATTATTCCTGCAAACATAATTGATATAACACCAACTAGTATTTTATTTTTCTTCATTTATGTATACCTTTCTGTTAAGAGATTTTCTTGTTCTCAAGGTAGCTCGAATAGAGCCATTCCACAGATATGATCAAATTTTACTTCGCAGTCTCGGTAAAGCACGAGCATTGTACAGTTTTACAAATATTCACTAGGCGGTTCTGAATATTTATCTTAATCTAAGAATTACACAATTTATTAATTTATACAAGATATTTGGCGCAAACGACATAAAATTGGCTGTGAATAGCTTGCTGATAGTGTTATTGCTCATTGTAGAAAAAAAGAGCATCTGTTATAATTTACTTACACTAATCAAGGAGTAGAATATATGTTTAACATAATTTGGGAATTTATAATAAATCTATTAGAATCGTTTCTATTTGCTGTAATT
>OHOR01000512.1_pt1 | contig 16933 bp, 11 predicted proteins | sample 1569911 | NCBI WGS metagenome assembly OHOR01 (sample SAMEA3879517, study PRJEB24766) | human gut metagenome | biome: human-associated habitat; feature: feces | place: USA | collected 1985/1987
CATCTTCCACCAATAAATTAAAGTATTTAGAAATCCGTAGCATAACTCGGCAGATGGGGTGCTGTCCCCACGTTCTATCCTGCCGACAGTTTTGGTGCTGAATCCGATAGCAGCGGCAAGGTCATCTTGGTAAATGCCACGCTGTTCTCGGATTTCTCGGATATTATTGGTAACCGCCATAAAAATCCCTTCTTTCAGTTCTATAGAATTTTCTTATTGTCCCTTGAATGAAAAACAAAAACCCAACTGAAAATACGTCTAATAATCAAAATTCTGTTCTGAGGTCAAATAAGCCCTAATAATGGATGTTCAAATTCAAATATCATGCTATAATTAAGGCATCCCAGATAGCAGGTATATATTTGTTTGCATGATTAACAGACGGCTGGCTACTTGTTATGCAAAAGTAAATGCGACCCGTCTATTTAATACCTATTGACAAATCGATTACTATCTGCAGCTTCGGTCTAATTACTTTTTAACGAATAAATCTGGCATTAAATGCACTTCATCTGGCGGGATGAGGTGCATTTTTAATAATGACATTAATGCTTTGAAATCTTCATCATCCTCTTCTACGAGCTCGTATGGACTTTTATTTCCAAGTCCAGGACGTTTTACACTATTGATATGATTCATTAATAAAGTCATATCTTCTTGCGTGTATGGGTTTAAGCTTTTTCCTTTTGGCACGGCATAACGAATAAATTCATGATTCTTCTCGATACACCCTTTTGGCCATGAAGCCATTGGATCACAGTAATAAAGGCTTGTTCTATAAACCAGGAAGCCATCCTCATCCAGCGTAAGTTCTAACTCATCTACCTTCTTGAATTCGCTGCCGTTGTCAGTCAATATAATCGGAAACAACCGTCTGAAAACATCTATTCCCAATCCTGTCTCGAGATAGTCAAAAACCCTTTTTACGGATTCTGCTTTTCCATCTGGCATCAGGAATAGCAGAATTACGTTGTTCTTTCTAAAGATCATTGTAAGCAAACGCTTTCCAGATTCTCTAACGCCTTTTACAGTATCCATTTCTGTTACTTCATCTTCTGAATATTTGAATTTTATCGCATACTCAAAATCCGCATATGTCCTACACTGTCTATACTCCATTGAGTGAAATCCATTGATATCGTTGTACTTTTTCTTTCGTGGTTTATAGCCTGTCTTTCTTCTTAATTCTATATTTTTAATAGATAAAGCACCTTCATCGATATAGTTATAAAGTGTTCTCAAACACACTGGCATTTCATTTTCATGTTCTGCATATATGTGTGTTAAAGGCTGGCCTTTCTTAACAAGTCGAGTCACAAGTTCATCCAATTCTTCCTTCTTTTCATCAGAAAGTCTAACTCCTTGTCGACTCTCCGATCTACGACGAGTTACAGCTGCATCAGCGAATTTCGCACTGTAAATATACTTATCTTTGTTGCAAAGTTTTTTATCCTTACAGTTATTACAAACATACGGAGGAGAATCAAACTTATGGCAAGCAACTGATACATATCTATCGCATACCTTGGTATAATCCACTCCTCTGCAAAGTCTACACTTTGTATTACAGGCTTCTTCATCACACCTGCATAAATTCTTTACCGTACAATGTCTTACCTTGCTACAATCCTTTCCATTAGGATAATTACCTTTTATGAAAGTTCTGTTTTCTTTAACTTCATGAGCAATAGTAGATGGATGTCTTCGAAGTCTTTTTGCTATTTTTTTGAATGACTCCCCGATGCATATCCCAGTTTCTATTGCTATTCGATCTGACAGGTTCATTTGTCCACTAGCATTGTAATAATTCATATCTGCTCCTTTCCCAGCAGATAGTAGTCGATATAACCAATATATCATGCCTTAGAAAGGACTGTAGAAAAAGTAAACTAGACCTTTTATATCCATTTTCAGTTGTCAAAGTGCGGGTTTAATTTTTCATTTTAGGGCAGTAACATAAAAAGAGAAAATATTATATGTGTACGATTTTTGGGACATATTTTTTGTTAAGATTACAAAGTACATTATCTAGATTAATAACAACCCACAAATAATTTGAATAGTTCCGTCATGAAAATAAGAATAGTGTTTTTTGTCTAGATAGAGCATAATCGCAAGATCTTGAATATTTTTTCTGTATTTATAATGAAAAAGTGACATATTTATGTTAAAATGTCAAGTGAGTTATTGTATCATTTTAATTTTATGTTTTATGAGGATTTGAAATGAAGATAAGCTATAAAAAATTATGGATTTTGTTGGCAGAACAGGAAATAACTAAACAGGAGTTTAGAGAAAAACTTCAAATTGCATCAGGTACGATGACGAAATTGAATAAGGGACAAGAAGTATCTATGTCTGTCATTTTGAGAATTTGTGAATACTTTGATTGCAATATTGGAGATATTTGTGATGCTATAAAGATAGACTAGTATGTTGGAGAATATATGATTGAAAGAATATGCCCTAAGTGTAGGGTGCCTATGAATGGAGATAAGTGTATAAAACCTAATTGTGGTTGTGTGACAAAAATGTCATCAACTATTTACTGGTGCGATGATTGTAACATTCCTATTTTTGAGAATGTTTGTCCCACTTGCGGTAAACAAGGGAGATATATTGCAACAGATATGAGACCAGTATTTCCTGAAGAAAATGTTTTGATTTCGTTGTTGTTAGAAGATGATCCTAAGAGGTATCAGGAAGATTCTGTATGGTTTGGAAGCGGGGTATATATCATAAATGGGAAAAAAGTTCGACTTTCTATTATGAAAACAAACAAATTACCATTTGAAGAAATAAAAAAACTAAAACAAAAGTATGAAGCGTTTGCAGAGAAGATTAATTATAACTTTTTTAATGAGCATGTGAAAAAATATATTCATGCAAACATAGATAGATATAATTTTATTACAGAAGAAGCAGTTTCTTTTGTTCAGTCGTATCGTGATAAATATGCAATTGAAGATATGATGGTTTCTTTTAGTGGAGGAAAAGATTCGACAGTTACTTCTCATATTGTTAATAGGGCGTTAGGGACTAATAAGGTACTTCATGTTTTTGGAGATACTACCCTTGAATTTCCATATACATTGGAGTATAAGAAACGATTTAATAAAAATGAGGAATCTCAGGGAGTAAGAATATTAACAGCCAAAAACAGAGAAAAGAATTTTGAAGATATTTGTGAAATAGTTGGTCCTCCAAGCAGAGTGATGAGATGGTGTTGTACTGTTTTTAAAACAGGTGCGATACAAAAGACGATATCATCTGCATTTAAGGATAAAAAGAATATTTTAAGTTTTCAGGGAATTCGTCACAATGAATCTGTTAGTAGAAGTAAGTATGAGAGAGAAACTGAAAGTCCAAAAATATCGAAACAAACAGTAGTATCGCCTATTATTGATTGGATTGATTATGATGTATGGCTTTATATATTAACAACGGGAATAGATTTCAATGAAGCATATAGATTAGGATGGACTAGAGTTGGCTGTTGGTGTTGTCCAAATAATGGAGGTTGGTCTGAATTTTTAGCAAAAGTTCATATGTATGATAAATATGTGCACTGGCATGAATTGTTGGTGAACTTTGCAAAACAAATTGGAAAACCTGACCCGGAAAATTATGTAAACGATGGTGGATGGAAAGCCAGACAGGGGGGAAATGGACTAGCTGCAGCACAGACTTCGGTTGTTTCGTTTGAACCGTGTGCTACAGACGAAAATGCGTTTAATTATGATTTGCAGAGACCAATAACGGAAGAGTTATATGAATTGTTTAAACCATTTGGTTATATCAATAGGGAGCTTGGAAATAAACGTCTGGGGGAAGTCTATGTAATGAATAAGACGGGAAAGGTTATTCTTATATTACAAGGCCGTATTGGAAGTACAAAATTGAAGGTTATTATTAAAGATATTCATATCGCTAAAGCGAAGACGCTTTCTGTAGCAGAAGGAAAAATTCAGTGCCAGCTTACCAAATATCAAATGTGTTTAGGGTGTAAGGCATGTGAAGGTGTATGCAAATATGATGCGATAAGCGTAAAAGATGATGGAACAGGAAAAATAACATATATCATTGATAATGAAAAATGCCGACGATGTACAGAGTGTGTAGGACATTTTAATGCTGGGTGTTATATGAGAAAAGTTCTAGGAATAAAGAGGGCATGATATGGCGACTGAAAAGATTAAAATAAAATTACAGGGACATGAAAAGTTTGCATTACGTGAGGGGTGGATCAATAAAGCTTTAATGTTATTACCAGATAATTCGGATGCTTTCACTAGAAAAGATGCTACAGATTTATTCGGAATAGGTAGCAACATGGTGAAGTCTCTTAGATATTGGATGCGTGCCTTTGGATTAACTAATATTTCTGGCACAGAATTATCTGAGGTAGGGAAGTTAATAGCTAAGAATGATCCTTATTTGGAGAAGACATTTAGCCTTTGGATTATGCATTCTTATATTTCTAAGAATAAGGAGGAGGCCACTACATGGTTTATGTTTTTTAATAGATGTGATGCCGACGATATAGAAAAGCATGAGATTGAGAGCATTCTGCTAAGAGAGGTAAGAAAGTATGCAGAAGGAACAACATTTTCAGAAAAATCACTCAGTAATGATGTTGATGTTTTGTTGAATATGTATAGCAGAAATAAGGAAAGGGAAGATCCAGAAGAAAAACGAATATCACCATTTTCTCAATTAGGATTATTAAAAAAGATGGATGGAAGGTATATCAAAAATCATCCTAATAAAGCACAGTTTCCAGATGAAGTTGTTCTCTATGAACTTGCATTAAAAATGATGGGAAAAGAAGGGATTTCTATTGAAGAAGTTATATTTGGAGAAAATGGATTAAATAAGATATTTAATATGACTGCAGTAATGGCAAATAGCTGTTTTGATAGATTGGATGCAGCTGGGTATATACATGTAGATAGAACGGCGGGCTTGGATATGATTTATCCTGTCGTAGCGTTAGATTCATTAATGGTTATTGAAGATTACTATAAAAATAATTAGTAGGTGAAAGAATGGCAAAGCTTGATTCGTTAAAAGATATTGTTAAATTTAATAGTAGCTTTAAGACTGCTGTTAATTTGTATTTAAGCCTGAATAAACCTGAAAAAGTTCTTGGTTACATTCCAACAAAATCTTCTGTGAATTTTTTGGGAGAGTACTTAAAGGCGGTTGTTGAAAATAAGGAGCAGGCAACGCTATTGGTTGGTCCTTATGGAAAAGGTAAATCACATTTATTGTTGGTACTTTTAGCTGCGCTATCAATGGATCGAACAGAAGCAAATGATAAGGTTATTTCTGAACTTATCAAGAATGTGAAAAATGTGGATGAAGTTGGTCAAGTTGTTTCTGAGAATATTGAAAGAGTATGGAAAAATAATAGATTTCTACCGGTTTTGATTACAGATATTACGGGTGATTTAAATCAGGCATTTTTATATGCTTTAAATGATGCTCTTAAACGAGAGGGATTAATAGATTTAGTGCCTGATACATATTATTCTATTGCTTTGGATAGAATTAGAGATTGGGAACAAAACTATACTGACACATATGTTTCATTTGAAAAAGAAATTTCAAAAAAAGGAATGAGTATATCTGCGTTAAAGGCAGATTTAAGATTGTTTTCAAAAAATGCGCTAGAGATTTTTAGGCAAAGTTATCCTAAAGTAACTGCTGGAAGTGAATTTAATCCAATGGCAGTTTCTGATGCACTTCCATTATACAAGAGTACTAGTGAGAAGCTTGTGGAAGAATATGGATTCAGTGGGATTTATATTGTTTTTGATGAGTTTAGTAAATTCATAGAAAGCCAGAATGGTGCCACAACAGGATCAAATATGAAATTGATTCAGGATATGTGTGAGTTATCTACAGATTCTCAGAATGCAAAAGTATTTTTTACTATGGTTGCACACAAGAGTATCAAAGAATATGGAAAGTATCTTTCTCAGGAATTAATTAATTCGTTTACTGGTATAGAGGGACGAATAATAGAAAAATACTTTGTAACATCATCAAAAAATAATTATGAATTAATAAAAAATGCAATTATAAAAGATGAAACAAAGTTAAAAGATATTCCTAATTTTGATAAGTATTTAAGTGAGGAAAAATTAAAGGCATACTGGTCACTTCCTGCGTTTAAGAGTAATTTTTTAGAAAATGAATTTAGAAACATCATTTTTAGAGGCTGTTATCCTTTAAATCCGATTGCGTCATATTTGTTATTGAATATTAGCGAAAAAGTAGCACAAAATGAAAGAACATTATTCACATTTATTTCAAACGATGAACCACATAGTATGGCTCGATTCGTGGCAGAGCATACAGAAAAAATGGATTGGAGTATAGGTGCTGATTTGATCTATGATTATTTCAGTTCATTATTTAAAAAGGAAGTGGCTAATGAGTATGTGCACAATATTTGGCTAAGTGCAGAGTACACACTTGAAAAGTGCAAAACGGATGATCAGAAGAAGATTGTCAAAGCATTGGCAATTGTTCTGATTGTGAATAAGGAGGATGAAATACCTGCAACTAGGAGATATTTGAAATTGTGTGTATATGCAGATGATGCAGATCAGGCAATAAATGAATTGAAAGAAAATGAATTTATTTATAAAAAAGGTTCGACGGACACATATATATTCAAAACGCGTGCGGGGTCAGAATTACGGGCGGAGATACGTAGACGAGGAGAACTTAAGGGGGACAATGTAAATTACACAAAAGTATTGCTGGATGTTACAGGAAAATATTATGTTATTCCTAGAAAATATAATACCGAAAAATCTATGACCCGTTATTTTTCAAATGAGTTTATGAGTGTGGATGATTTCTTGAGTATTGGCTCGGCGGATGCATTAGTTGGTGAAGATGTCTTAGATGGAAAGGAAATTACATTATTTAGTTTCGTTGAAATCAATCAGGAACTTGTTAATAAACATCTTCTTCAGCTGGCTGATAAAAGATTAGTTGTAGTATGCCCGAAAAAGAAATTGAGAGTGCAAAAACAGCTGAAAGAATATGAAATAATTCGAGAAATAAGAGAAGACACTTTATTTACTAACAATAATGAAATATTAAAAAAGGAGTTGCCTTTACTGTTAGATGACCTTTCTTTAGAACTTGAAACTTTTTTGGGTTCGGTGTATGGAAGTGATTCCGAAACAAAAGTTTTCTATTATGATGGTAAAAACGTTAAAAATGTCAAAGCAGGTAACGAGGAAGCAGCAGTTAACGAATGTTGTTCCAACCTATATCCGTTTACACCTGAGGTGAACAATGAGATGGTAAATAGAGCTGTCATTGGAACAGCTCAAACAAAGAAGGCGAGACTTAATATTATCCAGGCAGTCCTTGCTCATACAGATACTCCTGACTTTTATGCAGGTTCAAATCAAGAAGCAACTGTATACAGATCATTATTTATGGCAACACATGTAATTCAAGGAGAGACAAAAGAAAACATAAAGCGGATTATTGAAGTAATTAATGGTTTTGTGGATTCTTGTTGTGATAAAAAGGTGTCATTATCCAATTTGGTAGGAAAATTGATTAATGAACCATATGGTATGCGAGTAGGATTAATACCATTCTATGTGGCATATGTTCTGGCAAATAGAAGAGAAGATATTATAGTTTACTTTGCAGATAAGGAATTTCAAATTACGCCGGAAATATTAGTGAATATGTGTGAACAGCCAGAAGAGTATTCGGTGTATGTGTCAAAAGAAGACCTACAGAAGGAAAAGTATATTGCCGAACTAAATATACTTTTTCAGGTGGGAGAAAATAGAAATTTATCTTCTAATAGAATAAAGGATATTATTATTTGCATGCAGAGATGGTTTAGAGCATTACCACAAGTAACCAGAAATACTATGAATCTAGAACAATATATTTCTAATGATTCTAGCATCCAAGCAATAAAAGCTGTTAAGAAAGCCATGCAAAAGGTTGAATATAATCCTTTTGAAATATTGTTTGTGGATTTTCCAGATGCTTTTGGCACAAATTCATTGGAAGATACATATGTAATGTTAGATGAGTGCAAAACATATTTCGATGATTATTTTAGTTGGGTTGAGCAGCAAACAATATCAGTAATCTATGATATCTGGGATCCAAAAAGAAAGCAGGAATTATATCATACTCTAAAGGAGTGGTATAGCAATCAGAGTAAGCGTTCGAAGCAAGGTCTTTACGATAGAAGGATGACCAATTTTATGTCGTGTATAGAAATGCTTGATGTTTATAGTAATGAGGATGTTGCAAGTAAGATAGTAAAGGCAGTTACTGATGTTTATATTGAAAATTGGAATACAGGTTCACTTGAGGAATTTACAGAAGTATTAGCAAATGTAAAGAGTGATATTGAATCAATTCATGATGAAAGATTTACGGGGGAATTTGAACTGACATTTACTGGAAGAAACGGAGAAACAATTAGTAAATTGTATAGCCATGCTGATGAGGGCACTGGTAGTGTGTTGAGAAATATCATTGAGGATACATTGGAAGAATATGACGATTTAAGTGTAAATGATCGTGTTTCAATTCTTCTTGAAATGATTGAGAAAATTATAAAGTAAGGGATGGTGCTATGATTTATCTAGATAATGCAGCAACAACTTTTCCGAAACCGAAAAGCGTGTATGACGCAATGGATAAGATGAATAGGCAAGGTGCAGTAAATGCGGGAAGAGGATCGTATAAACTTGCGCAGGCGGCAAGCAGGTTGATTTCTGAAACAAAAATAAAACTAAGACAGTTAGTGCATGTTGATGTTTCGGCAGCTGTTGTGTTTTCTCCATCTATCACAATAGCAATTAATCAAATTGTAAACGGACTTTGTTTAAGACAGAAAGCAGTTGTATATGTATCTCCATATGAACATAATGCAGTTGCAAGAAGTTTGTATGAATTATCAAAGAGAAAGGAATTAATTGTCAAGGAACTTCCTCTTGATAATGGACTGGAAATTGATATTCAAAAGATGAAATACGAATTTGCAAAAGATAAACCAGAAGCAGTTTTTTGTACACATGTGAGTAATGTTACCGGGTATATTCTTCCAGTAGAAGAGATATTTAGAGAGGCGAAAAAACATGGAAGCATTAATGTGCTTGATTCTGCTCAGTCGTTAGGATTGATAGATGTTAGAGCTGATTTGATGGATGTAGATTTGATTGCGTTTGCGGGACATAAAACGTTGTATGGTCCTTTTGGTATTGGAGGATTTATCAATGTGTCCGCAGTGCCACTAGATACATTTATTACAGGAGGGACAGGCAGTGATTCACTAAATCTTGAAATGCCATTAGGCAATGAGACAAGATATGAATCGTCAAGTCCAAATATAGTTGCGATTGCTGGATTAAATGCTGCACTCGAAAGTCTTAATCAAAAAGAGCATTGTGAACGAGAAAAGAAAATGACATCCTATTTGATTGAACAATTGTCCTCTGTTAAAGAAGTCAAAATGTTTCTTCCATCAAATACTGAAAGGCATATTGGAATTGTTTCAGTAATTGTTGAAGGATTTAATTCAGAAGATGTAGGTACAATATTAGACGAGGATTTCGAAATTGCTGTTAGAACAGGATATCATTGTGCTCCGTATATACATAAATACTTAAGAGATGCGACATCGCTAGGAACTGTAAGAATAGGAATAGGTCAATTTACAACAAAAGAGGAAATCGACTTGTTGATAAAGGCATTAAAGGAGATTGTTTATGAGTAATTATATGGACTATATGGTTAACTTTAGTCAATCTGATTTACGTGGCTATCTGGGAGAAGACATAGTTGAATTATTAGTAGAATGGATGCCGAATGGGGAGACACTTTTAACCAAACAGAAAATGGTAAGTATGATTGATTCGTTATATGGTACTTCTATTTTGAAAAACAAGCAGTTTCGTAAGAACTTGCTTGAGAGTATGAAAGAATCCGATATTATTGCAATTCGGGATACGTGCTTAAGCGGAAGTGAACAAAACGAGAGTAATCTATTGGCAGTTATTGATATTATTGCAAATAAGCCATGGAATAAAAATGTTGTAACAACCTATTTATTAAAACTTTGGAATGTTCCAGAGGCTGTATTAGAGAAAGAAAAAGATAAAACTGTAATTGAAAATGAGATTTCAGCTCCAGATGATCAGTTTTACGAATTACTTGATTATCAGTATTATATTAAGCAAAGAGTATTAAATAATTTAAATTCAGGTCATTTACTTGAGAGAATGATTGTACATATGCCTACAGGTACTGGAAAAACAAAAACCACGATGCATATTATTACGAATTACATTAATTTTTCGCTTGAAAAACAAGGAATTGTAATTTGGGTAGCACATACAACAGAATTATTACAACAAGCATATGATACCTTCGAATCAGTATGGAAACATTTAGGAGATGGAAAAATTAATGCATATAAGTTGTGGGGGACTAAGACAATTGAGAATACTAACCAATCGTTAAATGGAATAGTATTTTGTGGATTGTCAAAACTCATGTTAATAGCTGATTCAAAACCTAAGTTGTATGAAAGGCTAAAAAAAGATTGCAGATTAGTAGTTTTTGATGAAGCTCATAAGGCAGCTGCAAAGCGGACTCAAAAAATTATCGAAGGATTAATGAGGATGCCTGCTGGATATGAAAATAGGGCTTTGATTGGACTTACCGCTACACCAGGTCGTACTACAGAGGACTCATATGACAATGATCTATTAACCAATATGTTTGGAAATAAATTGGTTTATATTGATTCAAGTATATTAAATCAGATAAACATGGGTCGATTGAAGGCACTTAACACTGTTGCGGAAACTAATATTATTAAATATTTTCAAGAACGTCGTATTTTGGCAAAGATGAAACCAAAGAAACTTACATATAAAATGGAGTTTTCAGAAAAGGAACTTCAAATATTAAGTAGTGTATTAAGAGATATGGGATATGACGATAAGGAATATACAGAAGAACAGTTAAAAGTATTAGCCAAAAATAAAGAACGTAATCTTGCTATTATGTCTCAATTAAGGTTGCTGCATCTTGATAAGAAGCCAACTATTGTTTTTGCTTGTTCGGCTGATCATGCGAAGATGTTAGCGGCAATGCTGACGCTTGAAGGAATACCAAATAGTTTGGTTTTGGGTGAAATGGATCCGATGGATAGAAAACATGCGATTGATGTGTTTAAAGATAAAAATTCTGAAGTGGATATTATTATTAATTACGAAGTATTAACTACAGGTTTCGATTCAAAAAACATAAAATGTGTATTTATTACCCGTCCGACAAAATCAATTGTTTTATACAGTCAGATGCTAGGAAGAGGACTCAGAGGACCATTAATGGGTGGTAATGAAGAGTGCGATTTGATAGATATTGATGATAACTTACAAGCATTTGATAACGAAACAGCATTTTCATATTTTAATGATTATTGGAGAGTTTAGGAGGTACATATGGGAGCAAGTATTGTAGATATTAAAAATATAGGAGATGCCCTTAGAAATACGGGCTACAAGAATATTGAAAGTGCAATATCCGAGATTATTGATAATTCTGTAGAAGCAAATGCAAAAAATATTTTTGTGATTTTAAGGGAAGGAATTGCAACATCAGGTAGAAAAGTTGTTACAGAAATAGGGTTCCTAGATAATGGAGATGGTATGTCAACCAATGTATTAGGAAACTGTCTTGGAATTGGTGCGTCGACTAGACAGGCACGGAAAGGTATGGGAAGATTTGGTGTGGGTTTGCCACAAGCTTCTTTATATGCATGTCCGGAAATAGAAGTGTATTCTTGGCAGAATGGAGTTGAGAATGCACAAAAAGTTTATCTTGATATTAACAAGATAAAAGATGGTGAGCAAACTGAAATTGAAGATCCAGAATTAACTTCTATTCCAGAACCTTACGCACCATACATGCATTATCAGACTATGTTTGAGCAGTATGATTTTTCGAAATCAGGAACGTTAGTAATCTGGAAAAAGTGTGATAGAATAAATCCTAAAACACGAGGACCGTTGACTGAAAGATTGGAGTTTAGCTTAGGACAGAAATTCCGATATTTTATTCATGATGGAGTGAGTAAGATTAAGATTATTTGTGATGAGAATCCAGACGTTGCAGTTGATGTGTTGCCAAATGATCCTCTGTTTTTGATGGAAGATAACCGCGTTCTTTGCAAGGCTGATGAACCTAAGAAGATTTATAAACCGGGACAGGAAACGGGAACGGAGGCGCCTTTCGAACTCTATACGGCAAAAGGAGCTGGAACAGGGGAGGTATCTATTCCAATCAAGTATATTAATAGAAGTGGTGATATGGAAGAGTCGTCAGTACTTGTTCGATTTTCAATTGTAAAGGACAAATATTATGATGAAACTGCTTTTCCCAAAGGAACAAACCCTGGTAATTACGCGTTAGGCAAACATGCGGCAAAAATGGAAGGAATTTCAGTAATTAGAGCAAGAAGATTTGATTTTTATAATGTTATTAATGAACCTCAGCATAGATGGTGGGGATGTGAGATTATTTTTGATCCAGAGCTTGATGAAGTGTTCGGCGTAGCAAATAACAAGCAATATGTAGAATTGAAAAAGGTTGATGCCGCTGATCTCGACCCTGATGAGCAAGATATTCCACCAATTTGGGATCAGTTAGCTGGCATAATAATTCCTACGATTAAGGCTATGTATGATCAAAACGAGGAGACAAGAAGTAATACTAGAACTTTTGAAGATACTCAAAGTCCAAGTACGGATATTATCAATACTGTAGAAAATGATCCTGCTATTATTGATGCAGATGAAGAAGAGGAAGATGAGGAAGAAACATCTCCAGAAGTAGTTGCAGAAACAGGTAAAGAGGAATTAGAGAAGCTTGGTTATGAGAATCCTACAGACGAACAAGGAACAGCCTTTATCAACAATTCTGTAAACTTTGTTTATGCAGATAAAGGTGAAAGAAGTCCAGCTTTTGATTATAAGGCAGTACTTAAAACAACAGTAATTACTATTAATACAAGTCATAAGTTTTACACATCATTTTTGAGTAAGATTTATGCTAATGCTGAAGTAAAGACTACATTTGAACTGTTTTTGGCATCACTAATTCAGTCTGTTAGAAAGACAGATACATATCAGGCAGCTGAGAATGATCGACTTATGACAGCATGGTACAATAGATTAAATAGTTATATTTCAGAACAATTGAATCCAAGAAATAACAAGTAGGTGGAAGATATGGCTATTTTGTTTTCAAATGAGATTATGGATGCTGTAGTGAAAGAATTACACAAAGCTACAGATTCAGTTCAAATAATAACTGCGTACTGCAAAGAAAAAACGTTTAAGTATTTAGATTCGGAGATAAGTACTGATGTTCAGGAGAAAAAGTTGTTAGTGCGTTTTCGCTTAGATGATATATTAAAGGGAAGTACGGACTTTGGAGTACTGCAATATGGGATAGATCATGGGTGGAATGTATATTTTAGATTCGATTTACATGCCAAAACATATATTGTAGATAACAAGAGAGGACTTGTGAGTAGTGCTAATGTAACGAATTCAGGTCTGAATATTGGAAAATCAGGAAATATGGAAATGGCCGCGTTTGTTGATGTTGAATCAGAGGATGTTGAGAAAATAGGAAAATTATTTAACGATGCCATATTGGTGGATATAGAGATCTTCCATATTTTGAAACAACAGTTTGATTCTGTTGAAAAGACGGAAAACGAGGAAAATCACAGATGGAATAATACAATAATGAAATTGTTTAATCCACATATTGAGACCTTGTTTTCTTATGAATTGCCAGAAGAGGTCGAATTTAAGACAGGGGAGTATTTTCAGTTTCTTGATGAATATTATGATGGAAATAAGAATAAAATAAAGGAAATATTCAGATGGAGCAATTCATATCTTTGGCTTTTGGATACGCTAAGAAATAATGAAGGTTGTATGTTTTTTGGAGAACTATCAGCACGTCTTTATAGTGTTGTTGTGTCTGATCCAAAACCATATAGAAAAGATGTAAAAAAAATGTTGTCAAATCTTCTAAAATTAATAGAAGAGCTTGAAATGGAAGAGATAGTAATAGATAGACCAAATTATTCTCAAAGAATAAGAATAGTATAAGTCCAGCGGTGTGATGTCAAGAGATAAATCATAAAAAATCATATATTTTTGTATATGCATCATGAAGACAAAAAACACCTACCTAAGGTATCGTAGAATACTTCTTGAACAGCACATTCATGAATCGCTGTTTTTCTTTGACAAGATTATGAACAGCGAAGAAACGTTCGCATGTGAGGTTTTGGAGAGCTTTATAGTGGTAGTCTCCCATATTACTTCTTTGTTGATTCTACCGAAATGCAGGCAATCAGCAATAGCTAAAGAGTCCATAAAATCATTTGTTGGCAGGTCATTATAATAATCATGAAACTTATTGACTTGTTTAGGATTGAGGACATGAATCTTTCTGTTAAGCAGTGTCAGAGTAGTATCTTCCCTTAAAAAGTATACAAGGCTGTCAACATAGACAGAGGTTGCTTCGAGACCTATAAGGATTGTATCAAGGGAATGAGAAGTCAAAGCAGAAGAATGTTACTTGATTGACACTGAGACAATTATATCGTAGGCTTTACTAAGCTTGTTGAATAATAGTTATTTGGTAACTTATTAACTAAGATACATGTATGTGTGTATCTAAAAGATATTATACAAGGAGAGAGAATTATGCAATGGAATCCAAGTAATCATCCAATTTCAGAATTAAGAGATTGGAATAATGCAAAAAAACTAGAAATAAGACCAGATTTTCAGCGAAAAGAAGTATGGTCAAAAGCAGCAAAATTGATGCTGATTGACACGATTATAAAGAACATACCAATGCCTAAAATATATTTAGAAACAAAGGTAGATGATGAATCAACTTATAGAATAGTAATTGATGGGCAACAAAGAATCACAGCAATTTTAGAATATTTGGACGGAACAATAATTTTACCATCTAATTATGAAGATCAAAAATGGGCAGGAAAGCCGTTCAAGGAACTTGAAGCTACTGAAAAAAGTCAGTTTTTGAATTATTTGCTGGATATTAATAATCTTGTAAATCCTACAGAGCAGGAAGTAAGAGATTTATATTCAAGAGTAAATAAGTATACTGTTCAATTGAATAAACAGGAGCTTAGAAAATGTGATTATCCAGGCAACTATATTGATTTGGCTGAGAAAATGGTTCAATTGCCATTTTTTGATAACGCAAGAGTTTTTACAGCTTCAATGACAAGAAGAATGAATGATGTTGAGTATGTTGAAGAATTATTAGCGGTGATACTTGAAGGTATGCAGGATAAGAAGAAAAGTTTAGATGAACTATGTGAGAAATACGAGGTTATTACAAATCTTGAGTTGACTGAGGAAGCGTTTAAACAGACTATAAACAATATTGAGACTATTTTTACAGGTATTGATATTACCAAAACAAGATTTAAGCAGAGAACAGATTTGTATACTATTTTTGCAGTAGTATATCAAATGATTAGTTCAGGGAAAAAACTAAAACGAGATTTACATGAAGTGCGAAGAAAGCTTATTTATTTGGATGAAAATATTAAGCCGTTAGCGGAAGATGACAATCTTCGAGAATATGCAATTAAATGTACTAGTGATGCAAATTCATTGGCTAGTAGAAAATGGCGTTTTGAATTTATGTTTACTATTCTTGAGGAGGCGTATGAAGGGTGATAACTATAACAAAGGATGGAAAATATTTTTATGAAGTTCCAGAAACTATTTACACAAAAAATGCACGTTATGAATTATGTGAAAGTCTTGGAGTTGGAGGAAATAGTGCTGTTTGGGAATGTTTAGATAATGATGGGAGTTCATACGCAATTAAATTTTTATTGAATTTAAATGAACAAAGCAAAAAAAGATTTTTTCAAGAGGTAAAACTTCATAGCCAATTAACACATGAGCACTTTATTCATTATATAGATAGTGGAGAAGTAGAAGCGTCTGAACAACGATCAAAAAGAGAAAAAAATAAAAAGTGTATCATACCGTTCATAGTAATGGAGAAAGCTGAAAAAAATTTGATGGAGTATATAAAAGAACATAAGGGGATTACATATTCTGAATATATTCAGTAATTTTTAGGATTATCGGATGCACTTGGAGAATTACATAAGATGGCTATTCATCGAGATTTAAAACTGGAAAATATATTAATAGTGGGAGATAGATGGGTTATTGGTGATTTTGGATTATGTAGTTTTTTAGATGATGATCATGAGGATTTAACGCGCGAAAATGAAAAAGTTGGTCCTAAGTATTGGATGTCTCCTGAAGCAATCAATAGATTGTATGATAAAACAGTAGAAATAGTACCTGCGTCAGATGTATTTCAAATGGCTGCTATTTTCTGGTTTGTGGTTAATAATAGATTCCCATTAGGAATTGTGACGGATAAAGATTGGAAAAGTCAAGATATAGAAATATGTAATGTACTTTTATTGGGACTGCAACATAGCGCAGAGGCAAGAATACAATGTGGATCAGATTTTCATAAGGGTATAGAGGAAGTTGCTCAATATTTTCGAAGTAGTAAAAGATAGCTTGTTATCTTTTTTGCTTTATAGGAAATTTCTCAAATCGTCAGAAATAGTGTATAATAGGCTGGAAATAAAAAATGACATAACAAAAGAGCGAAGGGGGCTTCGCCATGACGTTGTTTATGAAGTTTTTTGTTTTGGTTTAGGTTAGCTGCACTATCTGACTATGGAGAAAGAATTATTATGAACATGGATTTATCCATATTTCATAACCTTTCGATATTGTTCAAATAGTGCAGTTTT